>Ga0210410_10000033_pt1 | contig 246195 bp, 193 predicted proteins | sample IncBWC4MmetaG_FD_161058 | JGI IMG/M metagenome (GOLD analysis project Ga0210410, IMG submission 161058) | Forest soil microbial communities from Barre Woods Harvard Forest LTER site, Petersham, Massachusetts, United States - Inc-BW-C-4-M | ecosystem: Environmental > Terrestrial > Soil >... | reverse complement strand
AGCGCTTTTCTGTTGGGCGCCCGCCGGGGCAAGAGCCAAGCCGAATCGTCGTGATTTCGGGCGTCAACCCAGTGCAGAGTTTCCAATCCGACCTCGATGGTGTTTCCGCGCCAAACTATCTCGCCTGGCGCCACGCGAATCACGGGTTTTCGGATCTAGCGGCAGCGGATGAATATCGCACCCTCAGCTTGACAGGCCAGGGTCTTGACACAACTGGCCAGCCGTCCTCGACGGGGAGACCCGAGGCGATTCGCTCTTCCGCCGTATCGCAAAACTACTTCGGAGTCCTAGGCGTCTCTCCCCAGTTTGGCCGTACGTTCGCAGACGAAGAAGATCAACCGGGACACGATCATGTCGTCATCTTAAGCCACGAGCTCTGGGAGAGGCGGTTCGGTTCCGACACTTCCCTGGTTGGGCGCACCATCCGGCTCAACCGGGAGAACTATACGGTGATCGGTGTGATGCCAGCGAATTTCCGTATGCTTGGCTTCATACCGAAGTTGTGGACGCCGTTGGTCCTGACTGCGGCAGATCAGACGGAGGCCGCGCGAAAGGATCGCTCTCTCAATCTATATGCGCGGCTGAAGCCGGACGTGAGTGTCGAGCAAGCGCGCGCGGGGATGGCCGCCTTGGCACACCGCGCCGAGGAAAAGTTCCCGCAAACGGAAAAAGGCTGGGGCGCCGCAGTGCGTACCTTGCCAGACTATCTGCTTCAGAATTTCAGTATTCGCAATGGTTTGGCGGTGATGATGACTGCGGTGGGCTTTGTCCTAATGATTGCCTGCGCCAACGTAGCCGGCCTGCTGCTGGCGCGCGCCGCGGGACGCCGAAAGGAACTCGCGATACGCATGTCCCTCGGAGCCGGACGGCTGCGCATCATCCGGCAATTATTGATCGAAGGCCTCATGATAACCCTTCTCGGTGGTGGGACGGGGCTCCTGCTGTCCTATTGGGGAATAAACTTTCTCCGCGCAAACATGAATTTCAACGAATACATTAGTGCAGTGCCTATAACCCTGGATTGGAACGTTGTGTTTTTCGCCCTAGGTATCTCGGTGGCTTCCGCGCTGTTGTGTGGCCTGGTGCCAGCGCTGAACGCATCGCGAACCGACATCAACAAAAACCTCAAGGACGAAAGCCGCACGGCGTCCGCGAGCCGCTCGCATAGCCGCTTGCGGACTGTGATGGTCACCGGCGAAATCGCGCTGGCGCTGTTTCTCCTTGTGGGGAGCGGGCTGCTCATTCGCGGGCTTTCCATGATTCACCATCAGAACCTCGGCTTCCGCGCAGACCATCTACTGACTGCTGGTGTGACCCTCGATAATGCGCAATACAAAGACGCTGCCCAGCAAGCTTCCTTCGTACGAGATGTGTTGTTTCGGCTGCAGCAGATTTCGGGTGCCGAAGCCGTAGCCGCTACGTCGGATCTGCCGGCTACCGGACCTAGCAAAGTCACCTTTCTGATCAAAGGCCAGCCGGATCTGCCCGCTAACCAGCGCCTCAATACGCTCGATCTTGTGATTACTCCGGAGTTCTTTCATGCGGCCGGCATCCCACTGCTGCGCGGCCGGGAGTTCACAGAAAGGGACAACGCCACAGCGCCGCGCGTCGTCGTGGTCAACCAGGAGTTCGTGCAGCGCCATTTGAAGGACCAGGAACCCCTGGGAAAACAGATTCGGGTCGACGTAAGCGGCGCATCCCCGGAATGGAGCGAAATAATCGGAGTTGTCGCCAACACGAAAACGTTTTCCGAGGCAACTCGCGAGGAGCCTCAGGTTTACGAGCCGATGTTCCAGCGGTCGATATCCTCGTTTTCCCTCATGCTCCGGACAAGCTCCGATCCGGACAGTCTGGTTCCAGCATTGCGCGAGGCAGTGGCGAAGGCGGATGCTGAGCTTCCGCTGCTTCGCGTGATGAGCATGTCCACCGTGATTGAGGGCCAGGCAGGCGGTGACCCGATTTTCGTCCGTTTGCTAGGCAGCTTTGCTTTGCTCGCCCTGATCCTTGCCGCAATCGGGATTTACGGGCTGATCGCCTATTCTGTCAGCCAAAGGACTCATGAAATCGGCATCCGCATGGCCCTCGGCGCGGAAAAACCCCAAGTGCTACGGATGGTTTTATGGCAAGGCCTGAGAATGACGGCGATTGGAGCGGCTGTCGGCCTCGTGATGGCCTTGCCACTGCCGAAAGCCTTTGAAGCCATGTTCTATGACCTCCATATCCACGAACCGGGCCTTTACTTTATCGTGCCGGCGGCAATGGCTCTAGTCGCGATGGTGGCGACGTACGTTCCCGCCCGGCGGGCCATGCGGGTGGATCCCATCGTGGCGCTGAGGTACGAATGATGGGTCATTCGTAGCGAAGGGCTTCGACGGGGTCGAGGCGAGCAGCTTTCCAGGCAGGGTAGACGCCGAAGACGATGCCGATTAGCGCGCAGGCCATCAGCGCTGTGACGATCCAGAAAAAAGAGAGAACCGCGGACATTTTCAGACCGTAGCGCAGCAGCAGGGAGATTCCGGAGCCAAAGACGACACCGATAACTCCCCCTACGGCGCTGAGCGTGACGGCTTCGATCAGGAATTGTGCCAGGATGTTGGAGCGTCTTGCGCCGATGGCCTTTCGCAAACCAATCTCGCGAGTACGCTCCGTAACACTCACGAGCATGATGTTCATCACCCCGATGCCGCCGACGATCAGCCCCACCGAAGCGATCGCGAACATCAGAAGGAAGATCAGCCCGCTGATCTTGTTCCACAGATCCAGAAAATAGTCCGAAGTGAACAGCGCGAAGTCATCGGGTTTGTTGTTTGCAAGCCGGCGTTTGCGGCGAAGGAGATCGCGAATTTCCTCGACAGCTTCGCCGACCTTGTCCGGATACCGGGCCTTGGCGAAAATCACGTAGTCCTTCCTGTTGGGATAGAGTTTACGCAGCGTGGTGACCGGCATGTACGCAGAGTTGTCTTCCGGATTCGTGCCGCCGGACAAGCCCTGCCTCTGCTTCTGAAGGGTGCCGATAACCGTAAAAAGCTGGCCGTCGATGACAACTTCCTTGCCCAGACTACCTTCCGCCGACTCGGGAAAAAGAATTCGCGCCGTGTCGTAGCCCAGCAGCACGACGGGCGCGCGATGCTCCGAATCAGTTTCGTTAAAAAAGCGGCCGCGCTCAATCTTCAAATCAAAGATTTCCCCGATGGACGGCTGATTCCCCTGCAGGATTACATTTTTTGCGCGATAGGCGCCGCGGCGCACATCTTCCGTGCCGGAACCGAACTGCGGTTGAAAGATGCGCATGGAGGCCGAGGCCGCCTTGACGTAAGGAAGCAGCGCGATATCGTCCGCCCATTCGGGCTGGAGCTCCTTGCGGGTAAACCATTCGCTCGGCGGGCGGGAGAGCGAAGCCCATGGAAATCGGTAGGCGATGATGGTGTCCGAGCCCAGCTCGCGAATTCCGCCGAGAACATTTTCGTTGAGCCCATTGATGACCGACGTGACGGTAATGACCGTGGTGATGCCGATGACGATCCCAAGTACGGTAAGCGCTGATCGAACCTTGTTCTTCTGCAATGTATCTAGAGCGAGAAGGATTTCTTCGCGGAACTTGAGTATGCGTTCTTTGGACCGGCGCACGCGCAGAGGCAGCGCGGCGAGCTGCGGCAAAGATTTTTCGAATGCAGCCATAAATTCTCTCTTCTACTCCGAACGCAACGCTTCGACCGGGTCAAGCTTGGCAGCCTTGGATGCCGGATATGTTCCGAAGAAAAGACCAACGCTTAAAGCAACGATCAGTCCGCTGATCACCGACCACAATTGCACGGAGCTCGGGAGCGAAAAAGCCCACGTTATAAGGCTAGCGACCAGGACGCCGCACAAAACCCCGATGGCGCCTCCGATTACAGAGATCGTCGAGGATTCAATCAGGAATTGAAGCAAAATATCGCTGCGGCGCGCGCCCAGCGCTTTCCTCACGCCGATTTCGCGGGTCCGCTCGGTAACGGATACGAGCATGATATTCATGATGACGATGCCGCCGACGACCAGAGAAATGGAAGCGATAGCGATCATAACGGCGAAAAACGAGCCGCTGATGTCTTTCCACAGCGAAAGAAAGGAATCGCTGGTTTCGATCGCGAAATCGTCCGGCTTGGCGTAAGCCAAGTGATGGCGTCCGCGCATAATCTGGCGGACTTCATCTACGCTCTCCTGAATTTTCGCCGCGGAACCGGCGCGCGAAGTTATCCGCAGCGAGTCCTGCTGCGTCCCAAAGTTTTTGTCATAAGTGGTAAGCGGAATGATGATCCAGTTGTCCAGGGAGTTTCCCAGTGCCGAGCCCTGCTTGCTTCCATAACCGATCACTTCGCAGGGGAAATTGTTCCAGCGAACCTCTTTTCCGATGGGGTCAATGCCGGGCATTAAATTCTCGATCAGGTCGTTGCCAATCACGCAAACCGGCGCGGCTCCACGCATGTCTTCGTCCGTGATATGCCGCCCCGCCACCAGGTCTACGTCGTAAAGCTGCGCCATCTGTGGCGTCCATGCGCGCAGGTTGGTATCCTTCAGCGAATTCAGCCCACTCTTTACCTCGACACGCCCGCCAAGCGAAGCCCCGATTTCCTTGCAGGACTTGCAAAGTTCGCGCACTGCTTCGTAGTCGTCATAGGTGAGGCGCTTGCGCTTCTGAAATTCGAGCCAGTCGTCGACGTTGGTGACGATGGAAGGTTGCTTGGACAGGCCAAACACATCGGCGCCCAAGCGGAAGACTCGCGTGGCGACGTATTGATTTGCCCCGTTAATGAGGCTGACGACGGCAATGACTGCCGCCACGCCGATGACCACGCCGATCAGCGTGAGGGCGCTGCGCAGCTTATGCGCCCAAAGGCTGGAGGTGGAAATCGCCACCGCCTCGGACAGATTCATTTTGGACGCGCGCGCCATGGAGGTGCCCCATCCTAACATACGTGCGGGACAGTGCCTGAGTAACGGGCGAAGGCGGAAAACCCATTATGTGGAAGGAGCTTAACATATAGAAAAAAAGAGTGTTGGCTAAGCGGATGACCCTTGGGTCCCTGACTGGCTGCTCAGCTTTGGTGGCGGATGCGTTCGGCGAGCGAGCGGGCCCGCTGGCGGGCGATGTCCACAAAGCGAGAATCCCCCGCGATCTGGTCGAGCATGGGCAAGACGCGCTGCGGTTCCGGAAGAAGGCTGCGGTTTAAATCCGATTCGAATTGCAGCAAGGCATCGTTGATGCCCAGGCGATCGTAGCGCATACGCCGCTGGATCAGATCGACGTGTTCCTGCTGGCGTGCCAGCCCCTCGAAAATTTGCAGGAGTTGCGCGGCCGCTGGATTCAGAGTGTAGTTGAATTTTGTCTCATGAACTTCGGCACCGGATTCCCAACGAAATGTCTTTTCGCCGAGGTTCGCAATCTTGCGGTGCACATCAAGATCTTGTCCCTGAAAATGCTTCAGTTGCGCGGCCAGATCGAACATCTTGGTGCGCAGGCCGGCGCTTACCTGGAATGGCGCGGGACCGGCATCCTCATCCAGTTGGCGGATTTCATACGCAGCAATGTCCGAATCTTCGCGAACGCTGATCTCGATGAGTTCCGGTGTGCTTCCCTTGAAGAGCCGACGGAAGGTCAGCTTGGCGCTGGAAGAAGCAGGGGCGGAAACAGCCGTGCAGGCCGTCAGGCAGGCAACGCCAAACCAGAGAAGGAATCGAAGAGAGGTCTTCATAATCCTTTGTGACCGCAAAGCGGTCAACGCGTCGATACGATGCGCGGCGACCTGCTCCGCGTTGTTCCGCCCATTAGAAGGCGGGTTAATCCATTTGGTGAATCTGCAACGTTGACGACGGAGCGCGCCCTGACCAGGTCGCTCTTGGACGGAAGCCCGAACCGGCGCCGAGCTTGTTCCGCCTGAAGGTGACACAGCGCCACCGCCAAAGCATCCGCTGCATCCGCGGGCTCCGGCGTCTCGGCCATCGAAAGCAATGCCCGCACCATGATTTGCATTTGTCGTTTGTCCGCGTGGCCGTGGCCGGCAATGGAAGCCTTTACTTCGCGAGGCGCGTAGCTGTGAACTTCAAGGCCGTGCTGCGCGGCGGCCAGCAGCACGACGCCGCGCATTTCCGCCAGACGCAGTGCCGTGCGCATGTTCAGTGCAGTGAAAATGCTTTCGACCGCCATCGCGTTGGGCGCAAACTCCTCGATAAGCCGGCAAAGCAAGGCATGCACATCCTGAAGGGCCGCGCCCACACATTCTTTCTGGCGACCGGCCGCCACTTTCAACGCACCATAATGGAGCGTGCGGCAGTGCCGCCCGTCACTTTCGATAATTCCATAACCAGTCGGCCCGACCGCCGCCGGGTCGACACCTAATACGCGCATGCAGCCATTCTTTTCGCTCCTACCGTCTGCGAGAGTCGCGCGGCTCATGGGAGCAAGTTTACGTCCTTCCACGCATCGCTGCCAGCGGTTTATCTCGGCTCATGGGAAATTCTCGATCGTCTTGCCCGAATACAAGAACGGCCAGCCCGGTGGATCGGACTGGCCGCTAAATAAATCGCGAATCGTATCAAGTTCAGTTGGCCCCAACCGCCGCCTGGATTTCCGATTCGTCGATATCGAAGTTCGCGTAGACGTGCTGCACGTCGTCGTGTTCTTCGAGGGCTTCGACGAGCCGCACCATCTGCACGGCCTGCGGGCCGGTCAGTTTGACGTAGTTTTGCGGCACCATGCCGACCTCCGCCGATTCCGGCGTAATCCCCGCTTTGGTCAGCGCTTCCTTCACCTTCTCGAGCGCATCCGGCGGCGTTACCACGTACCATGCGGAGCCATCATCCTTCAGATCTTCGGCACCCGCTTCCAACACAATGTCCAGCATCTTGTCTTCGCTGGCGGCTTCCTTGGGAACGGAGATTTCACCTTTGCGGTGGAACATCCAGCCGACCGCTCCAGCTTCCGCCATATTGCCCCCGTTCTTGCTCATCAAGTGGCGGAATTCGCCGACCACGCGATTGCGGTTCGTGGTGACCACCTGAATCAGCATACCCACTCCGCCCGGGCCGTATCCTTCGAAGGTGGCTTCCTCGTACTGCTCGCCTTCGAGCTGGCCGGTGCCGCGAAGAATGGCGCGCTCAATATTATCGTTCGGCATGTTTTCGTTTTTGCCCGCCAGGATCGCGGTACGCAAGCGCGGGTTGGAGTTCGGATCGCCACCGCCGATGCGCGCGGCGATGGTAATTTCGCGAATGATTCGAGTAAATGCCTGGCCGCGCTTCGCGTCGGTGGCGGCCTTTTTGTGCTTAATCGTGGCCCATTTTGAATGCCCGGACATGACACATCCTCTTTTGTTTTGCGTGACCCAGCGCTGGCGGGGTCTACGATGGATAGATTTTTCGCCGCAGAACGGTTTCCGAGTATCCGGCTGCGTTTCGGCTCCGCAATCAGGAGGTCGAGCCGCTGCCGGACATCACGCGGACCGAGGTACGGCCGCAAAGAAAGTCGGCCGTCTTAAGGGCCGCCAAGTAAAACGACACCAGTGCGGAGACTTACGGTGAACCGCAAACCCCTGCAGAACCACACGAGTTTAGCACAGCCGAGCACCCTCGGAAACGGGTTATACTTCTTTCCGGGGCAGATCGTTGAATTCTAAAGACTTCCACGAAATTGCGTTGCGGTATACCCGAATCCCAGGGGTCTGCCATGCCTGACCGTCGCTACCGCGTTCTTGTGGTCGCTTCGCACCCAGTTCAATACATGGCCCCGGTTTTCCGCCGCATGGCGGTGCATCCGGCCCTCGATCTCCAGGTTGTCTATTGCACCTTGCGGGGAGCCGAAGCAGGGCATGACCCGGAATTTGGCGCCAGCATCCAGTGGGATGTGCCCCTCCTCGATGGTTACAGCTGGTCCCAGGCACGGAATCGCGGCTCGGGCGGGGAAACTTTTTTCGGTCTGTTGAACCCGGAACTTCGGGGCCTCATTCGCCGCGGAAATTTCGACGCGGTCCTTTGCTTTACCGGCTACCTTCGCGCAACCTTTTGGATCGCGCTTCTGGCCGCAAAGCTTTCGAAGACCGCATTCCTCTTCGGCACGGACACCACCACACTTGCGCCGCGCGACGGCCGCCCCTGGAAGGCCGTTTCTAAGAAAATTCTGTGGCCCCGGCTATTCCGCCTAGCAGATCAGGTGATCGTGCCCTCTTCCGGATCGCGTGACGTTATCCTCTCCCTGGGCATCCCCAGCGAACGCATCACCCTCACGCCCTATTCCGTTGACAACGACTGGTGGTTCGAGCAATCCGCTAAAGTCGATCGTGCTGCGACTCGCGCGGCTTGGGGCGCCTCTCCCCAGGACCCGGTGATTCTCTTTTGCGCCAAGCTCCAGCCTTGGAAGCGTCCTATAGACCTCCTCCGAGCTTTTGCGAAAGCGGATCTTTCAAATGCCCTTCTTGTGTTTGCTGGTGAAGGCCCGCTGCGGTCGCAACTCGAATCCGAAGCATCAGCACTGAGTGTATCTTCGCGCGTGCGCTTTCTCGGTTTCGTCAACCAATCGCAGTTGCCCGCCGTCTATACCTCCGCCGATGTCATGGTTCTTCCGTCGGAGTACGAGCCATTTGCCGTGGTGGTCAATGAAGCCATGTGCTGCGGTTGCCCCGTGCTTGCGAGCGATCAGGTGGGGGCCGCGCGTGATCTGGTCGCGCCGGTTGCCCCGCAATTTGTTTTCTCTTGCGGCGATAGCGACGCCCTAGCCGCAGTATTAAAAGGCGCCCTGAACGTCCCCGAGCAATTGCAGTTAGTGGCTCGCGCCGGGCGAGAACACATCCGGACCTGGTCGCCCGAGGCCAACATCGCCGCAACGGTCGAGGCCATTCAAATCGCCGTCACGCGAGTCGGCCGCGGCTCAGCGGCGGTTGTTTCCGATGCCGCTACCACCTCCTCATCCCCTGCCGCTGCACCAAAGCTCCGCGAATGAAGCTGCTGATTTATTCCCACTTTTTCGCGCCCAGCATTGGAGGCGTCGAAATGGCCGTGCAGTCGCTGGCTGGAGGTCTGCCTGAACTCCATACTCCTCAGGGGATAAAAGAATTTGAAGTAACGCTGGTGACGCAAACAGCCGCAGACGGCGCCGGCGATGGTTCATTGCCGTATCAAGTCTTGCGTCAACCGACTCTCTTCCAACTCTGGCGCGCAATTCGGGAATCAGACGTAATCCACATTGCTGGTCCCGCACTTCTGCCAATGGCCCTGGGTTTGCTCGCGCGCAGGCCGGTGGTCATCGAACATCATGGTTATCAAGCCATTTGCCCGAACGGACTCTTGGTGCATCAGCCCGACCGTTCCATTTGCCCCGGCCACTTTCAAGCCGGCCGCTACCTGGAATGTTTCCAGTGCCGGAAGAGCGAAATCTCTGGTGCTAGAAGTCTGATCGACCTGGTGCTGATGTTTCCCCGTCGTGGGCTCGCGCGCAAAGCCAGTGCGAACCTCGCCATTTCGCACCACGTACTTGAGCGTCACGCGTTGCCCCGCTCTTCCGTCGTCTACTATGGAATCGAGGATCCATTCAGTGGCGGAGTCATTCCGCCTTCGGTGCTTGCCGCTCCGGGCAAGTTTTCCTTTGCGTATGTCGGGCGCTTCTTTCCTGAAAAAGGAATCGCCGTCCTCCTGCAAGCAGCTGCGATATTGAAGAAAGAAGGGTGCGACTTCGAAGTACGGCTAATCGGCGATGGTCCGCAGCGCCCGAAGCTCGAGGAGATGATTGCGCGAAATGATCTGGGCCCTTGTGTGCGCATCACTGGCTATCTCAGAGGCGCAGAATTGGCGGAGGCGCTTCGCGACGTTCGCGTGGTCGTTATGCCATCCGTTTGCGAGGAGACTGCCGGACTTTCAGCCATTGAGCAGATGATGCGGGGAAGACTCGTAATTGCCTCAAAGATTGGCGGACTCACCGAGGTTGTGGACGGTGAAGGACTCACCTTTCCGCCGGCAAACGCACCGGCCCTTGCTGACTGTATGCGAAAGGTCATGCAGGATCCTTGCATCGTCGATTCGGTGGGCCAAAGAGCACGGGTTCGGGCACGCCTCCTGTTCTTGCGAGAGCGAATGATCGAAGAGCACGCCCGCGTATACCGCGACGTCTTGGCGAGATCGCCGGTGGAAAGCGCATAACGAAGGCCAATTCAGGCTCTTCTTGAGGAGATTAAGCACAGGCAGTCTTGATGTCCTCAGCTTATTGCGTTCCCCTCATACCCTTTCCGCCGACCGCCACGCGTTGGCACTTCTTTCGTTCTCTTACAGCGGTATGATAGAGGCTCACGCATGCGCAGGTGATCAGGTCTGGGCAGCGGCGAAAACCCGATGAGACAAACTACCAGAGGCAACAAGCTTTACGAATTCGCCGCCGATGGGGTCTTCGCCCTGGCTGCCCGCCCCGACGATTGCACCGCCGATCGTGGCGGTGCTGTCCCGGTTTTTGAGGGGACACCGTGAGGTTCCCCGCGCTCGCCACGAACGGTAATTTCCGTCGCAATCCGTTTGTCATTTTGGGATTCCTGGTTTTCTTCGTCTATGCGGCATATAAAACTGCCGGTTATGTCATTTCGGGAGAGCTGACCGGGCTCGTCTATATCGCCTTGGGATTCGTGGGCTGCGCTTTTGTGGTGGGAATGCTCAACAACTGGCGCAATGGCCTTTATTTTTTCCTGGCGTGGCTGGTGTTCGAGGATTTGGCCCGCAAATACCTCGGCAACAATATGGCTATCTTTTTCGCGAAGGACTTCCTGGTAGCCGTTGTTTACCTCTCCTTTTTTATTGCCTGGCGCCGCAAAGAGATTACCGTTTTCCGGCCGCCATTTCTTGTTCCGGTGCTGCTTCTTTTCTGGTTTGGAGTGATGCAGATTTTCAATCCCGCATCCCCCCATCTTGGCTTCGGTTTGCTTGGCTTGAAACTTTTTTTCTATTACGTCCCTCTGGTCTTTGTTGGATATGCGTTCCTCGAGTCTGAGGCCCAGTTGCGCCGGTTTTTTACTTTCACTCTGGCCCTCGCTCTCATCGTTATTTCGCTCGGAATCGCCCAGGCGATCCTTGGCCATACCTTCCTGAATCCCGAGAATCCTGCCCCGGAGTTGCGTGAACTGAGTACGCTGTACCGAGTCGCGCCCATCTCTGGCGCCGTGGTTTACCGGCCGACTTCCGTTTTTGTAAGCGATGGCCGGTATGGAAATTTCCTTCTTATTTCCTGGTTTATCATCTTCGGCTTCGGCGGCTATCTCTTGTTGCGGCACCGTCGCGGGAGGCTCTTTGCCTTTCTTGCCCTTTTTGTTGCCGTGGCAGGAATTGCCCTTGCATCTTCGCGTGGCACTGTCATGTGGTCTTCTGGAAGTACGCTGATTGGCAGCCTCGCTTTTCTTTGGGGTGCTCCCTGGCGGCAGCGCGAAGTGATTCGCGTTCTACGCACAGTTCAGCGCGCCGCTATTGGCATCGCTCTTGCTATCACAATGTTGTTTCTCATCTTTCCGGACGCACTGCTCGGCCGTTTTGCCTTCTATTCGGAAACTTTGAATCCCTCGAGCACAGCCAGCGAGCTTCAGTTCCGCACCTGGGATTACCCCGTGAGCAATTTTATGGGCGCTTTCGGCTATGAACGCTGGCCTTACGGCTACGGCATCGGCACTACCTCTCTTGGCACGCAGTATGTTTCCGCTCTTTTTCACACCAAACCAAACGTGGTGGGTGTCGAGAGTGGTTTTGGCACTCTGGTCATCGAGATGGGAATCGGCGGACTGATTCTCTGGCTGGTCATGAGCTTCGCGATCTTGATCTCCGCCTGGCGGGTTGTCCGCAAGCTCAAAGGTTCGCCCTGGTTTCCCCTGGCCTTCATGTTTTTTTTGTATGCCGGGATTCTCCTTCTTCCCATGACATTTGAAGGCATGCAAGCGTATGAAGATTTTGTTGTAAACGCCTATTTCTGGCTGCTTTTGGGCATCTTGTTCCGGCTACCCACACTCGCGGTCTCCGCCCAGTTCGCCGCCAGCGCCCAGATGGCCCCAGTTTACGACCCACGGATACGGATGCGCTGACTTGCGCCTCGCCGTCGTTTCACCCTTTGTTGACCGCCGCCATGGCACCGAGCGTGCCCTCGCCGAATTACTGGAACGCCTCACGCGCACCGAACATTGCGAAATTCATCTCTACGCACAGCGTGTCGAGGATCTCGCACTTGACCAGCCCGGTGTCCCGCGCGCGCAAGCATCCGGCGCGATCTTCTGGCACAAAGTTCCTGCAATTCCCGGCCCTCATCTGCTGAAATTCGTCTTCTGGCTGTTTCTGAATTCTCTTTGCCGCGCCTGGGATCGCCGCGTCAACGGGCTCCATTTCGATCTCGTGCTCTCGCCCGGCATTAACTGCTTCGATGCCGATCTGATCATTGTTCACGTGCTCTTCCATCGCCTCCGAGAACTGGCTCGCGAAGAACCTGTGGATTCTACAAAACCCGGGTTTCTCCGCTGGCTTCATCTACGCGCCTACTACGCTCTTCTAGCTCAATTGGAACGCCACATCTATACAAATCCGAGAGTTTCTCTCGCCGCGGTCTCGCAGCGCACCGCCGCGCTAATGAGTGCCTATTTTCATCGGCAAGATGTCCGCGTTATTCCCAACGGCGTGGACATCAATCAGTTTTCTCCTTCCGCACGGCTTGCACTTCGTTCTCAAGCTCGTCGGCGCCGGACGATTAACGAAACTGATTTCGTGCTCCTCTTGCTTGGAAATGATTGGCGGGCCAAAGGGCTTGAAACCGTTCTCCGTGCCATGAGTGCTCTTCGAGAATTTCCAATTTTCCTGATCGCGGCAGGGAATGATTCTCCCGAGTCCTTCCGCGAAATGGCGATTTATCTCGGCGTTGCGCACCGCTGCCGTTTTGAACCATCTCGCAAAGACGTTCTCGATTTCTATGCGGCCGCGGATCTCTACGTCAGCCCCAGCCGCGAAGATTCCTTCGGCCTTCCCGTCGCGGAAGCCATGGCTTGCAGCCTGCCGGCCATCACCTCGAGTCTTGCAGGTGTATCCTCGCTTCTCCACGATGGCGTGGATAGCCTCATCCTCCGCGACCCGCACGACGCCAAAACACTCGCCACGATGACTCGAACGCTTTACCAGAATGCCGAATGGCGTAACCGCATGGGCCAGGCCGCTGCAAAAACATCTCTCGAGTGGAACTGGAACCGAAATGCTGCGGAATTGTGGGAGTTGCTGAAGGATACCGCCGCGCGTAGAGCGTCACCCGCTGCGCGGAAAAACTAATTCCCATTGAAAATCAGTGCCGCACGGCTTTCGCCTCGACCGCGCGTCGCGTCGCCTCCAGCGTAAATGTCAGGGACTCCTTCGGGATACCGTTCACGAATGGCCCGATCATCCAGCCAAGCCCCGTGGGAATGTCCCTCGTCAGCGAAGCTACTTCACTCTGCACGTAAACCCCGCCGTCCCGCTCTTCCATCCGCCACCAGGTCTCCATCCGCCACATGAAACCGCCATCGTCGCCAGGCGGTTTTTCGCGTTCATCACTCTTGCCCGCGTTCTCCACTTCCGAAATGCGCACCGCCGAGCTCCGGCTGTGCGCCCGCCCCGGCGCATCGTGGAAGTACTGCACCTCATGTTCGGTGTTCAGAACTACGGTGATCACTTTGTGCCGCCGAAACCGGAGAAAGAATCGAAAATGGTCGCCCTCTCTGGATTCAAGTTTAGAGCGCTCCACGTCCGGACCGTAATAAACCGAATGCTTGTTATAGTCCTCCAGCACGGCTAACACAGCATCGAGTTTTGCTGCGGGAATGAAGATCACGCCGGTCCAGTGATGGATCATCCCGCCGGGACATTGGATCGCCTTGCCATTGTCAAGACTCTCCACCTTTTGCATCCTCACTTCGCCGCGTTTCAGCGCCGCGTAGGCCTCCGTACGCTGTTCCATCGGCAGGCCATCGACCCAGAGAAGCCTCGTCCCACGTTTCAGCTCATCCTCATTCCGCGCTTCCGTCAATCTCACGTAACGCTGGAAAGCTTCCTGCGTTTCCGCTTTCAATTTCGGCGGGGCTGGCTCCCCAGCTCGCGCGACGTCCGTTGCGCCCAGCCGCAGGGCCATGCCCGCCAGAAAAAAGAGGATTAGGTTGGAGTTTTTGGCGCCCGTGGCTTTCACCTGTCGCACAATCCCTTCATTTCAAACATGGAAGTGCGCTTCAAAGTATTCATAAGGCGGCAGTTTCCGCAGACGCTTTCGCGCCCCACTCTCTACCATGCAAGGTAGACACCCATTCATGCAAGCGGAACAGGAAGTTATTTGTACTAGTCTTAATTTAGACAAGTTTCAGTCGGAGCAGGATGCAAAAAGAGGCGGGTTGGGTAGCTCGCACACGGCTCCTCGCGGAGCCGCTGTCCCCGCGCGGCCCCCAACCCGTTCTTAACACTCTAGAGACTCTATGATGCCTGCTCAATGGGCCCGCAGAGCCACTGGGCAGGGTACGGCGGTTGTAGTACAGATTGCCTATTTTTCGTGTGGCAGACAGTTACCAGAATTCTCGTAAGCTATTGATTCATAATGTGTTATAAGATGAGTTGCCTGCGGAATCCTGCTCCTCGATCTAAATAGTACTACCCTTCGTCGGGGCTTGCTTCTCGAAAACTACCGCTTTGAAGTCGCACGGATGCAAAGTCTTTTCTCGCTTACTGCACGATGACCTTGGCGGTCATCTTGGGGTGAATCGAGCAAAAGTACGGATACGTTCCGGCCTTGCTGAAGGTGAAGGAAAACTTTTCGTCGGTATCCAGCACTTTGGATTTGAATACCTTGTCCGTACTCACGACCGTGTGCGGAATATCGTCGCGATTGGTCCAGGTAACCGTAGTTCCCACCGGCACCGTCAAGACCGCCGGTCCAAAACTGAAATTGTCAATTTTCACTTCCGTGGTTTCGGGCTTCTGCTGTGCGCGCGCCGCGAGGTATGCCGTCCCGGCGCCCACGCCCGCGATTCCCAGTGTCAACGCCGCCGCCAGCAATGTTATAGACACACTTTTCCTCATGTTTTTTGCTTCCTTTCTTTTCTTTTTTGTACTGATTCTAGAACTTTTATTTGTGTGAGACCGCCGGTGAATCGGCTTTGCCCGGCGCCGGTTGTGGAAATGCCGTTGACGCCGCGGTATGAAACATCACGTTTCCTTCGACCTTCTGCATCGTCTGGTGGATATGTCCGTTCAGTACCGTCACCATCGTTTCTGGACACACCAACATCCTCAGAGAAATTCCACCGCCCGATCCCGCCAATTTTCTTGGAGGGCGGCGCGAGCGAGAGAGTCCAGGGAGCCCGCGCCGCTTATGGGACGTGTTTCGCCTATCCAGACCAGCGGACGCGGCCGATTATTCCCGGTTTTCCTGCTTACCAACCATTTGCTCGATTCGTCACTCTAAAGGAGTAATTGGGAATAAAATCCCTCCGTAGGCGGTTCCTGTCTATGAGTGGCTCTGACCAGGGGAAAGGCTCGGACGTGTTGGATGCGCAGGACCGGGTGCGCTTTGAGCAGCTCGTGCTGCCGCATCTCGACGCCGCCTTCAATCTCGCGCGGTGGCTCTTAAGGAGCCGCGCGGATTCCGAAGACGTCGCCCAGGAGGCCATGCTCCGCGCCTACCGTTTCTTCCGTGGATTTCACGGGGGCGATGCGCGTGCTTGGCTTTTGCAGATTGTGCGCAATACCTGTTATACCTGGTTGGAGAAAAATCGCCCTGTGGAACTCATGACCGAATTCGACGAAGAATTGCACCCGCAGACCAGCGCCTCCCCCGAAGCCCTGGCCATTGCCGGCGATAACCGCGAACGCCTGACCCGCGCGCTGGAAACTCTTCCGCCACGCTTCCGCGAGGTCCTGGTCCTTCGCGAGCTGGAGGGCTGCTCGTATAAGGAGATCGCCGCCATCACTGCGATACCCATCGGCACCGTAATGTCCGCGCTGGCTCGCGCCCGGCAGCGGCTTCAACGCGCGCTAACAACTTCCGCGGTGCAGGAGACCTCCCATGGGCTGTGATTACGCGCGCACCGTGCTGCACGGCTATCTCGATGGAGAGCTGGATGCCACGCGTTCCGCCGAATTCGAACATCATCTGGAATCTTGCCGCGAATGCGCGAAGGTTTTGCAGGCAGGAGAGTCGCTGCGTTCCTCGTTAAGCAGCCCCGGTCTTTACGAACAAGCTCCGCTTTCGCTGCGCAAAAAAATCCGCGCCGATCTGGACGCCGCGACCCGGCCGGCTGCCGCACCGCGAATTCCCGTCTGGCGCTGGTTTGCAGTGGCCGCTGCAATTCTCATCGTCGCCGGCATCTCCTGGTACTCCTGGCCTCGCCCACTTATAGATAGTGCTGCAAGCGCACCGTTCACTGCCGCTGAGCTCATTGATGCTCACGTGCGCTCCTTACAGCCCGGCCACCTCACCGACGTTCTTTCTTCCGATCAGCACACTGTGAAACCCTGGTTCGACGGCAAACTGGCGTTTGTTCCTCCCGTCAAGGATTTCTCCGACGCAGGTTTTCCTCTGATCGGTGCGCGTCTGGACGTTCTAAATGGCCAGAACGTCGCTGCGCTCGTCTATGGGCGCCGCAAACATGTCATCAATGTTTTTGTTTTGCCCACGCGGGAACCGGATACCCCGATTCACCCGCCGGGCTTGCGCCAGGGCTACCAGTGGTTCCACTGGCGTCACCAGGGCATGGAGTATTGCGCCATCTCGGACCTCTCCGCCTCCGAGCTTCACGAACTCGCCCAACTCATCTATCAGTAGGATGGAAGCTTATTGTTGCGGCTTGGTTTTCACGTAGGCCTTCGGTATCTGTTTCGCGTAGATCAGGCGCAGCGTCACGCTTTTTGTCTGCCCGGATTTCACTGAAATGTTTTTCTCCCACTCGGAAAAAACACCCTTTCCCGTCGCGCGCAGATCGTAGTTGTCCGATTTCAGCTTCGTTATCGTGAAGTGCCCTTGCGAATCCGTGCGCACTGCATGTGGAGCGTTCCCAGCGGACGACTGGTAGGTCACGCTCGCGTGCGCCACGGGCCTGTCATCCGGCCCCAGGACCAAGCCGCTCAGCGTTCCTGATCCTTTGCTCTGTGGCGCGGCCGATATGCTGCAAACCGCCGTCAGCCCCAGAAGAAAAACAACCAGGAATAAAAGTGTCCGCCTCATTCTTCTCCGCCTTTTCTCCGCCCGGGATCGAGAACACCGCTGATAAATAACCCCTGGGCCCGTCCATCGGGCTGTCTTTTCCAACTTAACTTCGAGTGTAAGACTACTTCGGCGGGATGCGCGATCGCGCGCGCAGAATGTGTCTCAATGCTACCTGCCGCTTCGGACAGGGCATAATTCCAAACTTTCTTTGTGCTCTCATTCGTTGCGCAAAGCCACGGCTGGGTCAACGCGGGCCGCGCGCCGCGCAGGAATCACGCAGGCCGCCATGGCTACCAAGACCAGTGCCGCGGCTGTCCCCGCGTAAATGCCCGGCGCCATCATCGTCACCCCAAACAAGAGGGTCCGCAGCAAGACGGCAAGTCCAGCCGCCAGCGCCCCGCCGACCAGCAATCCGATGGCGCTCAGCTTCATCCCGCGCCCCAGAACCATTCGCGTTACGTCCACGGGTTTTGCTCCCAGCGCCATGCGCACGCCGATCTCCCGTATGCGCTGCGCCACCGCGTAGCTCAGCACGCCATACACTCCAATGCACGCCAGCACCATCGCCAGCCCTGCGAACACTCCCAGCAGGATCATCGGCCGAGTCCGGTCCGCGACGTCTTCTTCCATCAACTGGTCCATCGTGCGAATTAGCGTCACGGGCTGCTGCGCGTCTACAGACCACACCGCGCTCTCCACCGCCTTGATGGCGCTCGCCGGCTCCATCGCTGTCCGCACCACCAGATTGGAATACGAATCCGGCTTTACCTGTCCGATGGGCACGTACATCGCGGGCTTCATCTCAAGCAGCAATCCACGTTCGCGAATATCCTGCACAACGCCTGCCACGACACGCCATGATGGTTCATCCAGTTCGTCGAAGCGGATGCGTTTCCCAATCGCGCTCCGCCCCGGCCAGTGCCGCTTCGCGAAAAACTCGTTTACAACCACGACGAGTTGCCCTTCCTCGCGATCCCCTTCTCCCAGGAGACGGCCTTCCCGCAGCGTTGCGCCGATTGCCTCGAGATATCCCGGCGTCACCTCACGGTACAGTGCGTCGTTGATTTCACCCGGCATCAGAGGCGGCTCCCCTTCCACAAGATAACCGTAAGTGTCTCCGGTTGCCGTAAATGGTGCGTCCGATGCAAAACCTGCGCCTTTCACTCCTGGCAGGGCTCGCACATTGGTGATTACCTCGCTAAAGAAATTGCGCCGTTTCTCTTTGTCGCTGTATTCAGTCTCTGGCAAAGGCACGGCCATGGTCAGAAGGTGCTCCGTCCGGAATCCTACATCCACCTTTCGCAGATTCCACATCGTCTGGATCATCAGTCCCGCGGCGGCCAGCAGCGCAAACGCAAGCGCAAATTGCCCTACCACCAGTCCGTCTCGGAGCCGCAATCCGCCGCGTGACTCTCCGGATCGCGCTCCCTCTTTCAATGCGTCGTGCAGCGACAGGTCCGTAGCTCGTAGCGCGGGCACAAGGCCGAACAGCAGCCCCGCGGCAATTGAAATCACCGCCGTGAACAACAGGATCTGTCCATTGATCTGAAATCCGCCCTCCCCCACTTGCGCCGGCACTAACTTGCCAAACGCGCCCCAGCACGCCTGCCCAACTCCCAGGCCCAATGCTCCTCCAACGACCGACAGCAGCAGGCTCTCCGTCAGCAATTGCCCCGCAATCTGCCCGCGGCTCGCCCCGAGCGCCAGCCTCACGGCGATCTCCCGCCGCCGTCCGGTCGACCGCGCCAGCAGCAAGTTCGCCAGGTTCGAGCAGGCAATCAGCAGTACAAATACCGACGCCACTTGCAGCACCAGAAGGCCGTTCCTCGCATCGCCCGCGAAGTCCTCCTGCATTGGTACGACGAGCGCCCCGACCTTGGCATTGGACGCCGGATACTGTTGCTGGAGCCGCGCCGCGATCGTATCCATGTCTTTCTGCGCGCGCTCTTTCGTCACTCCCGGTTTCATCCGCGCCACTACATTCAAAAAGTGGTTATTTCTTTGCGCCCACCTCTCCGGCGTGAACGAGAGCGGCGTCCAATAATCCACGTTTCGTTCCCGGAAGAAAAATCCGTTTGGCATTACGCCCAGGACTTTAGTTGCCACTCTATTCAACAGAATGGACCGCCCCAAGATGGATCTGTCTCCGCCAAATCGCCGAAGCCACAGGCCGTAGCTCAGCAACACCACCTGCTCCTTGGCCTTGTCCTCTTCCTCGGTAAAAACCCGCCCCACTGCCGGCTGCACCCCCAGCACGTCGAAGAAATTCGGCGTCACCCGCTGCCCATAAAGCTCTTCCGGCGCACCATCCCCGGTCAGGCTCATGCTGCTGGCGCGCCTTGCGGCCATGTCCGTGAACACCTGGTTCTGCGCTTTCCAGTCCACGTAGTTAGCCGGCGCTGGCGTATTCGTGGCAAAACCGATAAATGAAGCGTCCTCCCACACCATCACCAGTTGCTCCGGATGGTTATAGGGCAGAGACTTTAAGAGCACCGCCTCCACCGCACTGAAAATCGCCGTGTTCGCCCCGATTCCCAGCGCCAGGGCCGCCACCGCCAGGGCGAAGAACCCTGGATTCTCACGGACTTGCCGCAGGGCGTAACGCAGGTTTGTAAGGAAGCTCATGGTGTAGAAGACGAAGGATAGCGCAAAGGGTTCCCTGTTAATCCCTCTTTTCGGCGGAAACCTGAGACTCTATACTTGCACGCTTCAAGCTGTCTGCCTCAGGTGATTCTCATGGCCAGGAAAAAGTCAGCTCCCTCTCCAAAAAGACGCGCTCCCGCGAAGCCCGCCAATGATTTCTCTGACGTCTTCGCGGCTCTCCACGAAATTTTGAAGCCCTATGAGCAGCATCTTCACGTCCTTCCTTATAAGCCAGAATACTACTGTCTCGTAACGCGTCTGGCCGTTCACAAAAATAAACCCGTTTGGTTTGCGGCCATTCGCAGGGGCAAGAACTACGTCAGCTACCACCTCATGCCTGTGTATATGAATGCAGCGATGCAGAAGCGCATCCCGCAAAAATTAAAGGCACGCATGCAGGGCAAAGCTTGTTTTAACTTCAGCGAGGTTGACTCCGAGCTTTTTCGCGAGCTGGCCGACTTGACCGCCGCCGGCTTCGAAGCCTATTGCACCATGAAATACGTGTGAGCCGCGCGCCGAAAAACTTCCTTATAGGGTCGCATCCATCTGCAAATCCACAATCATCTTCTGCAGCACGGCATTCGCCAACTTTTGCTGCGCTTCGGTATCTAGCTTCTTCTTTCGCAGCGCGTCGAGCTGCGTTTCTTCGTCGTCGAGCTGTTTGGTGTAGCGTTGCAGCAAGGTTTTCTCTTCTACGCTGCCTTTCAGTGCTTTCATGTTCTCCCGCAATCGCCCCTGGTCCGTGAATATCTGGTCGATCGCTTTCTGCTGCTCTTTGATTGTTCCATCCAGGTCCGACACAACCTTCTTCTGCGCCGTTATCGTCCGTAATGCCTTCTCAATCTCTGCATTGATCGATTTTTGCCGCAGCAGCAGCTCGACGTCATCATTCGTGACCAGTTTCAACTCGTATTGCGTATAAAGCGGTTTAGCCTCATTCAATACGAGCCTTTCCGTCGTCTTCGGTTCCACGTTCATGCGGAATCGGTACAGCCCCGCCGCCTTTTCCTCCGGCTTTGGACCATCCTCGGCAAGTTTCCATTCCGGCCGCGCCGGATGTTCGATCACCAGGGTCCTTGAGGTCGTATCTTCATTTCGAACGATGTACGTTTTCTTCTCGCGATCCTCGCTCGTTGTGCTCATCGTACCGCCATAGATTCGCACGCGCGTCACCCGATCTCGGGTGCTCTCCAGTTTGGTGTCTACCAGTAGGCCCAGGTCGGTCGCATAGGAGAGCAGTCGTCTCTCGCCCGGCTTGATGGCCTCGACCAGTCCCTCGCCCGCAAACGTATTGCTGTCCAGAACGCTGAAGCTTCCCCCGTCCAGCGTCAGCGAACTGGCATTGTTTACCCACAGTGCGCGCAGCGGCCGTGCGACTCCCAGCGATTCGCTCCACAGCGAGACTTTTTCCGCAGTGATGTCCGTCTGCAGGATCGGCACCAGCGCGGACTGGTTCTTTCGAATCGTCACGCGTTCCTTCAGTTTGTATTCGAACAAATCGCCAAGCGTGTTCCCCTCCGCCACCGCCTCGCTTTCCTCTCGTGCTTCGTCGACTTCCGCTTCCTCTGGCATCGGCGATGGCGGCGGAGGTGGCGGTCCCACACGCGCCATGGATGTCATCAATCTGCCATTAAGAACTTGTGCCACTGGCCCGGAGCTGAAGCTTCCTCCTCCCACTCCGCCACCGCTCCCGCTCCCCATTCCACCGGCAACCCCACCGATCACGCCGCCCGACATGTCGGGCGAAGCCGTGAGGGATGGCGTTGCCTCGAGCGTCGCCGCATGCGTTTGCGGCGTCAACTGCACGCTCTCCGGCAACGGCACCACCGGCCGCCTCCCGTAATACGGCTGCGAAAGCTGTTGGATGAACGAATGCGGCGCGCCCGCTACGAGCGACAATTCCACGTCGTTCCAATCTTCACCAATGGTGTTGTCCACAATCGCCCAGCCTTGTAGCAGCGGCTTCTTCTCTGTTTTCGACGACAGCACAATCCGGTAGGTCGTCTTCCAGATCGGCACCTCGCTGATGTAGCTCACGTATAAATTCCGCTCGCCCGCCCCTGTCGTCGAAATCGTCATGCGCCGCAGATCCTGGTCCCGCGAAGAGGCGATCAGGCCAAGATACCGCCCCACTTCTATCTGCAAATCCTTTTCGGTGATTCGAACGCTTGTGGCCGGTGTCACCTCTGCGGAGCGTACCTCACCGCTGTCACTCACCAGAGAAATCTGCGTCCATTCGTTTGTTCCGTTGTCCTTTACTTGCGATTTCTGCTCCACGCTCAATAATTTTCCTGCCATCGCGGCGCCGTTGCCGCTGCGCACTTCCAGCCGCGCCCCGCGCAAGGCACCAAGAAAATCCGCCATCGTCGGATTCTCACCCAGCGTCAATCGCAGAGTTGCCAGTCTCCGCGCCAGCGGTGCTTCCGAGTTGTAATCGACGCCTGAAATTTTTCCGCCGGACAGATCAAGCACCGTCAGCGACTTCAGGACGTCGTTCAATTGTGCGCTGGTGAAGTCCACGTGCACGTCCTGGCTGCCGCGCGCCCGTCCCAGGTGCTCGAAGTACCCCAGGCCATTCTTGTAAAGCACCACGCGCCGCACCGGCAGCTTCGCCGCGGCTGGATTTGCACTTTCGCGCGTCTCGCTCGCGGCTTCAGCGGTTCTTGGTTTTGTTGCCGGACCCGGTTTTTCCTGCGCCGGATTCGAATGGCAGCAAAGTAAGGAAATACAAAGGGCTGGAAGGATCCATTTCATTTTGCACCCCCGCCGATGCCAAATGCTTGTTCACCCATCGAGATGCGGTTCACATCACCCGCGTTGTCCGGCCCACGAATCCCGCTCGAACGAATCACTCTGTCCCGAGCGATTGCACTGACGCTGCTCGTGCAGAAGCACCGGCTTCTATGGAATACTTAGACACCAATTCATGTTCGAGAGTTCCGATGCCACGCTACCTCACCCAGCACACGCTTGCCTGCCTCACCCGCCAGGGCGCCGAAGCCCTTGCGCAACGCATGCAGGTCGGCGGCACCGCCCGTGCCGAGCGAGTCCTTGTGAACATGCTAGAAGGGAAAATGTTCGTCGAGTTTCGCGCCGAATCCCGCGAAGCCCTCGAAGGCTGGCTCAAAACCGAAGGTATGCATTTCGATTGGCTCGTACGCATCGAATGGGAAATGCAAGGCGAGAAACTTCAGATCGCTGACTGAGTCTCTCACCGACCTCCCCTTACAAATCCACTGGTGGCCGGCGGCCCCGCGAGGCTGGAAGAAATCTGCAAGGAGATTCGAAGATAGAGGAGTAGAATCGTCGCGATTAGGCTGCTCAGGGAGGCCTATGGAGCAGGATCGACGACGCACACCCCGCTATCCGTTCGTCGGGTCCATCGAGATGCGCCAGGGAACGTCGGAAGACAAGCAAACGGCGCGCGTCCGGGAACTGAGCTTGAACGGATGCTTTGTGGATATGGAGAGCCCCTATCCGGAGGGGACATCCCTCAGCATCAAGCTGTTTACTCCAGCCGAATTTTTCGAAGCCCAAGCCACCGTTATTTATGCGCAGGAAAATCACGGCATGGGGCTGATGTTTTGCGAAACCAAACCGTATTACCTGATGGTGCTCAGGAAATGGCTGTTGGCCGCCATGATGGCGAAGAAGAGCTCTCCAACCTGATTCTCAGCGACGATTCGAGTTCAGTTTTAGATTATCAGCAAGACGGGAACTACTCGGAGTAACTACTTTTCCGCGCGGTTATAGGTGACCGTGCGGGCTTCGGGACTCTTCGGCGACCAGTCTTCGGGAGGAAACGCTACACGCCAGAACGCGGGCCGCGGCGCTGAAAACTCCACGCCAATCTCCGCCCTCCCGCTGCGCACCGGGCCAAGGAACGCCACATGGCATTCTTGTTCTTCCTCGGTTTTGTTGTGCCGCATCTGGACTACGCTGCCGCTGGTAACGCGGGCATTCAGCAGAACCAGCGCACCATGTGCGTTTATGGCGAGAGTTTCGGTGTATTCCTCGAAGTCCTTACCTTGCGCGTCCTTTCCGCGAATGCGGATCGGGACTTGCATCAGGATGCGCTGACTGCGCCGCCGCCCCGTGTGTGGGCTTGTGTTTGACTCTTGAACCATACATCCTCTCTACGATTAACTATACGCCGGGGAGGGGGTTGTCGAGCGGCTTCCCGGAGTTTAGTATGCAAAGCGGATAACGCGTCCGCTAACTGCGCTGATCGATCGGCACGTAATGGCGCGTATCGTGTCCGAGATAGATCTGCCGGGGACGGGCAATCTTCTGCTCGGGATCTAAGAGCATTTCTTCCCATTGCGCGATCCAGCCCGAAGTGCGCGGAATCGCAAAAAGCACCGGGAACATGGTCATCGGGAAGCCCATCGACTGATAGATGAGCCCGGTATAAAAGTCCACGTTGGGATAGAGCTTGCGCTTGATGAAGTAATCGTCTTCGAGCGCGATTCGTTCGCACTCCAGAGCAATCTCCAGGAGCGGATTCTTGCCCATGAGATCGAAGACTTCGTACGCCACACGCTTAATGATGCGCGCGCGCGGATCGTAGTTCTTGTAGACGCGGTGGCCAAAACCCATCAGCTTCACTTCGCCGGCCTTTACGCGCTTGATGAACTCAGGAACTTTCTGCACCGAGCCGATTTCCATCAGCATGCGCAGAACTTCTTCATTGGCGCCGCCGTGCAGCGGGCCGTAAAGCGCCGCGATAGCCGCCGCCAGGGCGGAATAGGGATCCACATGCGAACTGCCGACCGCGCGGATGGTATTGGCCGAACAGTTTTGTTCGTGGTCCGCGTGGAGAATGAAGAGAATATCCAGCGCGCGTTCCAGCGTGGGGTTGGGCCGGTATTTCGCTTCCGATGTCCGGAACAGCATGTTCAGGAAATTGCCCGGATAGCTCAAGTCGTTGTCCGGATAGACAAACGGCATGCCCAGCGTATGCCGGTAAGAAAACGCGGCGATGGTGGGCATCTTGCCGACCAGGCGGTACGTCTGCTTCCTGCGTGACTCCGCGCTGAAAATGTCCTTGGCGTCGTTATAGAAAGTGGAAAGCGCGGCGATAGTGGAAATCGTCATGCCCATCGGGTGCGCATCGTAATGAAAACCGTCGAGAAATTTCTTGATGCTCTCGTGGATGAAGGTGTGATGCGTGACGTGATAGGTCCAATCCTGCAATTGCGCGGCAGTCGGCAATTCCCCCCGTAGGAGTAGATACGCCGTCTCGAGATACGTGCTTTTTTCCGCAAGATCCTCAATCGGATAGCCCCGGTAGCGCAGGATTCCTTCGTCCCCATCAATGTAGGTGATCCTGCTGATGCACGACGCCGTGTTGTTGAACGCCGGGTCGTAGCTCATCATGCCGAATTCTTTGGGATCGACCTTAATCTGCCGGAGGTCGGCAGCGCGGATGGTGTCGTGCGTAATCGGGACCTCGTAAGATTTGCCGGTGCGATTGTCAGTGATGGTGAGGGTTTCGCGGGGCGCGGCGGTGCTTTCGGGCTTTCTCGTCTGCGTTGCGGACAGTGGGGAATCCATTGAACTATCCTCGAAGCGGCGGAGCGGTTGCCGTACGTTCTCTATCACTCTACACCAAAGGGGGCGCGGCCGGATACTGGCCGAAAGTACCGGGCAAAACGCTGAAATACGGGCAGTTAGGGCGGATGGACGTGAAGCCAACGGAGCTGCTCATTCTACCTCTTGACACTTATCGTTATAACGAGTATTATCCCCCCGCAACCTGAGGAGGTAAGCCATGATTAACATCCGCAAAAGCGAGGAACGCGGCCACGCCAACCACGGCTGGCTGGATACCCATTTCACATTTTCTTTTGCCGATTATGACGATCCGAAGCACGTGCATTTCCGTACTCTGCGCGTCATGAACGACGACCGCGTCGCCGGCGGCGGCGGCTTTCCCATGCACCCGCACCGTGACATGGAAATCATCACCTACGTGCTCGAAGGCGCGCTCGAGCATCGCGACAGCATGGGCAACGGCTCAGTGATAAAGCCGGGTGACATTCAATACATGAGCGCCGGAACGGGCGTGACGCACAGCGAGTTCAATGCGTCCAAAACCGTTCCCGTACACCTGTATCAGATTTGGATGTTCCCCGAAAGGCAGGGCCTGAAGCCCGCTTACGATCAGAAAAACTTCAGCGAAGCGGAAAAGCGTGGGAAACTCCGCCTGCTCGCCTCGTCCGACGGCCGCGATGGCTCGGTGAAAATCCGTCAGGACAACGAGTTGTTTGCCACTGTGCTGGCCCGCGGCGAAACGGTGAAGCACGAACTGAAACCGGACCGTCACGCGTACGTACAGGTAGCGCGCGGCAGCGTCAAGCTTAACGGCGCGCCACTCGCAACCGGTGACGGCGCCGCCATTTCCGGCGAAAAAACCGTCGAGCTGAGTGGCGTGAAAGACGCCGAAGTGCTGCTCTTCGACTTGGTCTAAGAATCAATTCAGCGGAACGGAGACGCGCAGAAGTCAAATCTTCTGCGCGTCTCGTTTTTCCAAGCTTTAAATCTTAGCCGTGGGTGCGGTGGAATTCGCGCATGAAGCTCGCAAGAGCCTCGACGGCTTCGAGCGTCACGGCGTTGTAGAGCGAGACGCGCATGCCGCCGACGGAGCGGTGCCCGGGTGTTCCGACGAGGCCGGCCGTCGCGGCGTCTTTCCCGAATGTTTTTTCGATGGCATCGTCTCCACCAGCTACGCGAAAGACAACGTTCATTTTCGAGCGCGAGCTGTTTTCGACCGGGCAGCGGTAAAAGCCACCGCTCGATTCAATCGTATCGTACAGAAGTTTCGCTTTCGCGGCGTTGCGCTGCTCGATGGCCGAAATCCCGCCGAGCGATTCGATCCACTCGAGGACCAGGCCGACAATGTAAACCGCGAATGTCGGCGGGGTGTGATAGAGCGACTTCTCCTTGATGTGCGTGCGGTATTGCAGAATCGTTGGAAGATTCTTGTCGGCGCGCTCCGCGAGATCCTTGCGAATAATCACGACAGTAATGCCGGATGGACCGAGATTTTTCTGCGCGCCGGCAAAAATGACACCAAACTTTTGGACATCGATTGGGTGCGAGGCGATGTCCGAAGACATGTCGGCGACCAGCGGCACGTTGCCGGTTTCCGGAAGCGCATTCCACTGCGTGCCTTCGATGGTGTTGTTGGTGCAGATATGGACGTAAGAAGCTTCGGCCGAAAACGTTATTTCGTCAAAACGCGGGAGCCGCGTGAACTTTTCGGATTCTGTCGAGGCGGCAATATTATGAAGGATGCCTTTTTTCAATTCACCGATGGCTTTCGCCGTCCACGTTCCGGTATGCAGCACATCGACTGGCTTTCCAGGCAGACAAAGATTCATCGGGGCCATGGTGAACTGCATGCTGCCGCCGCCCTGCAAAAAGATCACCGCATAGTCGTCTGAGATTCCCAGCAGGCTGCGCAGCTTCTGTTCCGCGGCCGCGTTGATGCTCTCAAATTCGGGCGAGCGGTGGCTCATCTCCATAACCGACATGCCGCTGCCCCGCCAGTCGAGAAGCTCCTCGCGAATGCGATCGAGCACCGGCAGGGGTAGCGCCCCCGGTCCGGCATTAAAGTTGAAGACCCGCTTGGTGGTTTGCGGAGAAAGTGTCGACGGACTCACGATGGCCGGATTCCTCTCTGACCTAAATTGAAATGCCGCAAGGACGGCGTGAGCGCCCCTGCTTTAGCATCCCAGAATAACAGATTGGTCTCAGGTTTCAGCGACGAGGGCGAATTCGACGCGTTTCCGCATGGGATCAATGCGTTCGGCGCGCACGCGCACGCGGTCGCCATGATGCCATTCGATTTGACGGGGTTTGGCGCCGCGGCCTGGGCGGGGAGCTTGAGTCTTGGGGCCGTGGCGCGAGCCTTTTGGGCCATGGCGTCCCTCGCTGCCCATGAGGGCGACGATGGCGTGGTCGCGTTCGCGGTAGACGCAGCGGGCATTGGCGGATTCCTCGAGCGCGTTGATGGGCAGCAAGCCTTCCACAAAAACTTCAAAAAGTTCGACGAAGCAGCCGAATTTCTGCACGGAGATGATCAGCGCGTCGTATTCTTCGCCGAGATGTTCTTCCATGAACTGCGCGGTTTTCCAATCCATGAGTTCGCGCTCGGCGCCGTTGGCGCGGCGTTCTGCTTCGGAAGTTTCGGAGGCAATTTCCTCGAGGTTTCCGTGGGAATAAAGAGTGAATTCCGACCCGCGCGGTGCAGCAACATGACTTTGTGAAGAAGGCTGCGCTTGGTCCGGATGCGCGAGGGCCCATTTCAGGATGCGGTGGACAATCAGATCCGGATACCGGCGAATGGGCGAGGTGAAATGGGTGTACTCGCCGAAGCCGAGGGCAAAATGGCCGAGCGGCTCTGCCGCGTAACGCGCCTGCTTGAGGGAACGCAGCATGAGATAAGAAACGATGCGTTCTTCGGGCTTGCCAACGACTTTCTTAATGAGGCGCTGGTAATGCTGCGGCGTGATGCGCAGCTCGGCGCCAGGGAGCGCCACCTTCATGCCGCGTTCGCGGCCGTGGCCGTAGGAATCGGGACGGCCCGCTTTGGCCGGTGCCGGAACGCGGCCGTGCCGCACGGCAACTTCACGCTGGTGCAAGTTTTCGACACCTAGGGAGTAGCCAAAAGCGCGGGCGAGTTCCTCGAACTCCAGGACTTTCCGCGCATCCGGTTTTTCGTGGACGCGATGAAGCGATTCTACACCACGCTGCAGGAGGTAGCCGTCGACTGCGCGGTTGGCTGCCAGCATGAATTCTTCGATGAGGCGATGGGCGATGTTGCGCTCGCTACGAACGATGTTGGTCATGCGCTGCTCTTCGTCGAATTCGATGACCGGCTCGGGCAGATCGAAATCGATGGAACCTTGTTCGTTACGGCGCGCATTGAGCAGCAGCGCTAGTTCTTTCATGTCACGGAAACGATGCACCAGCGAAGCATAACGCTCGCTCATTTCCGCGTCGCCTTCGAGCACTTTGTTCACGTTGGTGTAGGTCATGCGCTCGGCGGAGCGGATAACCCCGGAAGTCATGCGCGAGGATTTCATGTGGCCGGCCGCGTCGAATTCCATCATCGCGCTCATGACCAGACGGTCTTCACGCGGCTTGAGCGAACACATGCCATTCGAAAGTGCTTCCGGAAGCATGGGGACGGCGCGATCGGGGAAGTAGACGGAGGTGCCACGCAGACGCGCATCCTGGTCGAGCGCGCTGGCGGTTCGCACGTAATGCGCCACGTCGGCGATGTGTACTTGCAAACGCCAGCCACCGTCGGTACGGCGCTCCACATAGACCGCGTCATCAAAGTCGCGCGCCGTTTCGCCGTCGATGGTAACGATGGGCAAGTGACGGAAGTCTTCGCGGCCCATGGTTTCGCTTTCACTGACGGCTTTCGCGCGATGGTCCGCTTCGTCCAGCGCCCCGGTGGAAAAAGTATGCGGTAGATGATGCTTGCGGATGATAATTTCCGTGTCAACGCCAAGTTCGCCGGGACGGCCGAGAATCTCAATCACGCGCCCGGTGGGCGATGCGCCGCCCTTTGGATAGCGCAGCAACTCCACGTTCACCACCGCGCCGTCGAGCTCCTCCATGCGAGGAATTTTTCTCGAACGGATGCTGACTTCATCCGATCCACTGAAGCCCAGCTTCTTCCACAACCCAGGAGTCAGCTCGTGGCCGCGGGGAATTTCCACTTCATGCTGGATTCGAACGTCGTAGGGTAAAACCGTATTTCGCTGCGCGCCATAACGAAACAGGCCGACGACCGTGGGATGCGCGCGATCCAGGATTCGAAGGATGCGGCCTTCCGCGCGCTGTCCGCCGCTGACGCCTGCCCGCCGCTGAACTTTCGCCAGGACATGATCGCCGTGCATGGCGTCTTCGATGGCGTCGCGCGGGATGAACACGTCGCCGTCGAGCTGTGGTATCGGAACATCAGGCACAACGAAACCGTAGCCGTCATGGTGGAGAACAAGCCGCCCTTTTATTTCATCGCGATTCGCGAATGGAGTTTGCGAAGGCCGCTGAACAGGCTGATGGCGAGCTTCGCTGCCGGGCGCCTCGCCCTCCTTCTTGCGGCTTGGAAGCCGGTACCGACCGCCGGGGAGTTCCTCGATGGCGCGGCGTTTCTTTAATCTGGAAAGCATTTTGAACAGCGGTCGCGTATCGGACTTTTTGAGATGCAGCGCCTGGACAATCTCGTTGGTGGAGGCGGGATCGCCCCTAACTTGCAGAAAACGCAATATGTTATCAGGACTGAGATGTGAGGGGCGGGGCATGGCACGCTGCTCCCGAGCGTAGGCGCTCGTCTTCGACCGTAATTCTAGTCACTTTTTTGGCTTTCTCAGGAACTTTTTTCTGTTTGCCGGGATTATATAGGGTAGGCCAACACACGACCGGCTGGTCGCCCTCCGTCAGACTGGCCGGATTCCCCGTAAGGGGAAAGAAGGGAGGCGGGACGACCTGGCCCGCCTCCCTTTTCATTTCGTAACTAGTCTAATTTAGACTGCTCCAAACTAGTCTAAATTAGACTAGTCAGTTTTATTCGCCGGTCAACCCTTCACACAAACGACCTGGCGCAGAGTGTGGACGATTTCCACGAGATCGCTCTGCGCGGCCATGACCGCTTCGATCGGCTTGTAAGCCGCCGGCGTTTCGTCGATGACTTCAGCATCCTTGCGGCATTCCACGCCCGCGGTCATGCGCTTGTGGTCTTCCACCGTAAAACGCTTTTTGGCTTCCGTGCGGGACATCGCGCGGCCGGCGCCATGGCTGCAGCTCATGAAGCTTTCCATGTTGCCCTTGCCACGCACGATGTAGGAGCGCGCTCCCATGCTGCCGGGTATGATGCCCATGTCTCCTTCACGCGCTCGCACCGCGCCCTTGCGCGTGACCAGAATGTCCTGGCCATAGTGGCGCTCGCGCGCCACATAGTTGTGGTGGCAGTTGATGGCCTTCAACTCGGCGACGAAAGGCCGCACTTCGCCGGAATCGCGCACCGCGCCGACAATCTGCTCCATCATCAAGTGGCGATTCCAGCGGGCAAAGTCCTGTGCCCATTCGACAGCTTCGACGTAATCGTCGAAGTGCTCGGTGCCTTCCGAGAAATAGGCGAGGTCCTTGTCCGGCAGATGAATGAAGAATTTCTCCATGTCCTTGCGGGCGACCTCGATGAAGTAGCTGCCCATGCGGTTGCCGACACCACGGGAGCCGCTGTGCAGCATGAACCAGACGCTTTCTGCTTCGTCGAGACACACTTCGATGAAGTGATTGCCGGTGCCCAGTGTGCCGAGGTGATTGGAATGGTTGCCGCGATCGAGCTTCGGATGCTTTTCGAGAATTGCGTCGTACCCCGGCTTCAACATCTGCCAAATTTCATTGTTGCGCGCAGGAATTTTCCGCCAAGCTCCAACGTCGCCGCGTCCGCCGTGATTGGTGCGCCCATGCGGGACGGTCTTTTCGATCGCGCCGCGAATGCCCTTGAGATTGTCCGGCAGATCGCGCGCGTTCAGATCGGTCTGCACGGCCATCATCCCGCATCCGATGTCCACGCCGACGGCGGCAGGAATGATCGCGCCCTTCGTGGGAATAACGCTGCCAACGGTGGCGCCGATGCCCCAATGCACATCCGGCATGGCCGCCACCCATTTGAAGATAAAAGGAAGCTGAGCGACGTTGATGAGCTGCTTGCGCGCCTGGTCTTCGAGCTGCACGCCCTTAGTCCACGCCTTGATGAGGACGCCGTTTTCGGTCGTCAGGACGTTGTAGTTTTTTTCGTCAGACATGGCCGCATCCCGCACCCACTATCGCGCGATGGTGCTCAGGAATGGATAGTGGCTGGCCGCGCCCATGAAGAACAGCATGGGGAACGAAAGCCAGAATGAAGTGCGCGCCGTCAGGTAGTTCCAGCGCATCAGCCGTTCAGCCTCCGGCGGCATCGGCACGCCTTGCTCCGCGCTCGTGCGAGACCAGGCGATCAGTTTCTTCTGCACGCGCCAAACCACGCCCCAGGTATTCAACAGCATCACTAATCCAAGTCCGCCTCCAACGCTGATGGCCAGGTGCGCGTTCGAAACATTGGGTCCGCCATTCAAAGCCAGGACCAGCCACGACGCGGCAATTACAACGACAGAAACTCCAATGACACGCCACCAGACGTTGTTGAAGATTCCCTTCGCTGGGAGTTGCAGCGCGTAAATGAAGACATAGGCGACAACCCACACAACCAGCCACCAGCCGAACCATTTGCCAATCAGCGAACGATCCCCCGCCGCTCTCGCGTCCGAGGACAGATGAATCGTGAAATAGCGGAGACCCACGAGTACCGTCACAAATGCCGACGAACGGAACCAGCCCATCGCGCCGGGCATCAGCTCGGGATAAATTTTGATGCGCAGCTTGGGATCGCACTTTTTCATCGCCGGCGTCAGCACCAGGTTGAAAAAGTACAGCAATCCAATCCAGATGATGCCGAAGACGAGATGCAGCCAGCGCAACGCCATCATTTCGTTGGCGTGCGGCGTATCAAGAAAAGAAAAGTGCGGACGCCACTCCGGAAAAAGAACCACGAGCAAAAAGAAAAACATAGGGACACCTCAGACATCTACCGCGTCAACTTGAGCAACCACCGTAGCGGATTGGAGTCCGGTGCGTCAAATGCGGCCGTTGCACAGTCGAGAGAGGCCGAAGCAGTACCAGGACTCGCGTGGGGCGTAATCCAGGTTTGTCCATATCGGTCAACCCTCTCAAGACCAGCCGAGCCGCTCCAACCTTCTTTTCGACTGCTCGGAACCCTGCCGTCCGAAAATCGATTGTTCCGACCCACCTCCTCAAACGTTATTAGGTTAGCGGCGGGAATTCTTTCAGGGAATGCTTCCGGAGCACGCTCCGACGAAAACAAAGACGGGGGATCGCAAATGGCTCACCGTAAAAAAGCAATGAGCTGCTGGAAGGGTCGCTCCTGGAAGCGCACGGTGTTTTGGGGCTTGATTTCCTCGTTGTTCAATTTTCTGGTGACGGCGGCTTCGGCCAACTCCGAAAAAGACGCTAGAAAGGAACTGGAGCGCGAAGCCAAAAATCTGATTGCCGAAGCCCAATTTCTGGAAAAATCCGGCGATCTTCTTCTGGCCCGAGCCAAATACGCTCAATCCGAGGCTCTCGTCGAGACCAAGTATGCGTCCGAAGGCGTCAAGCACATCGACAAAGAGATCCACAAGAAAATCGAATCGTATCTGGCGCAGGCCGCCAAGTCCTTCTCTGGAGCGCAATTCGGGCAAGGCGCCAACTATATCGAACAAGGTCTCCTGCTTCGCCCGGCCGAACCGGCTTTGCTGTTCGACGCGGCGCTGGTCTCTTCCCGCTCCGGCGATAGCGCGCGCACCCTGGAATACCTGGATCGCGCTTCGGCTGCGGCCTACAAGCGGCAAGACAAAGCCGTCATTCAGCAATGGTACACCATGGCGGCCACGGGCGAATCACCAGCGCTCCTCAAGAGCAATGAGATGAAACATCTTTCGGAGTTTAATGCCCTCGTTGCCAAGCTCTCCGAAGCCGTCACACCCGCAGAAATGCGCGTCGCTGAGTTGGACACTCTCGATGCCGATGCCCCGGACACAAATTCCCTGGCACATCCGGGAGCAAAATCTCCCGCCACGGACTCTCTCGGGAATTCCATCTGCGGCCAGATGCCCCTGCTCGAGCGCATGCTGCCGACCAGTCCCGCCGCGCTATTCGATCAGGCCAATTGCGCAGAACTCGGGGGCCATCTGCCGGAGGCGTCACGCCTGCTCGCACGCTATCTCGAAGCCTCACCCAAGGCCGCGGATGCCGTGGAGACGCGCGCGCGCATCGCGACGTTCCAGGCTCTGGAAGCGCTGCCCGAGCCGCAGAAAACCCAGGTCATACGGCACTACGCCGTCTCCCTGCGTGCGCTCTTCGAGAGAAAATATGACCGGGCGTTGCGGGAACTCGAGCAAAGCGAAAAAATCGCGCCGGATTTTCCGCCAACAGAATGGCGCCTCGCGCTGTTTCACGAAGCGATGGGCGACACGAAGGCAGCGGCGGAACATTTCAACCGCTACACCACACTGGACACCAGCGAAGAAGCGCGCCAGCGAGTGGCTCCCCACCTGACTGCTCTCGACGATTGGCGCAAGGATTACGACGATGAGATTTTGCAAGCGGAGGACATTATTAGCGGCATGTTGCAGCGGGGGATGGGGCTCACGTTTGCCGAAACGGCCGCCCACGTCCGCAGCCGCCGCGCCATGGCGAAGAAAGAAGGACAGCGGGGCGCTTTCTTTCACAAGTCGCCCATTCGCTCTGGCGGCTTCCACATTCCCTATGATTATGCTCGTGAAGAATTCCGGATCGCGGCGGAGCATTTGCAAAGCGCGCTGGCGATATTCCCGCTGGGCGCTGAGGCCAATCAGCTGATGGCCATCGTTTCCTTGCAGGCGAATGACGGCCGCAGCGCCATCGCCAATTTTGATGCCGTCGCCGCGCAAAATCTTCCTGTCTCTTTCTATGCAGAGATTCGCGGCGAGCACGCCGACACCGCCGCCAAATGTGAAGTGCGCCCCGGCGAACTGCGCCTCATCTACCTCGCCAAGCTGGACAAGAAAGGAAACGCTCAACCCGCCGGCGCTCCTGCGGGTGATGACTCGCTCGGCAATCTGACGCCGGATCCGCAAGACACCGAGCCTGCCGATATGGGAAAAACCGAAACACGGGTGATTAAAATCACCGACATGCAAAAACTGGAAACCAAGGGCAGTGTGGTGGTGATCAAGGTCGCGAACTCCGAGATCTCGCTCTCGCCCATTTACATGACGGATGAGCCTCCCTATGAGGGTCCGCCGTCGCGCCGCTTTGCCAATACCTACACGCGGATGTTCATTCGCTACGCGGACTTGGAAGACGCGAAGCTCGGCACGGAAGGATTCACGGGCTGGGAGAAGACAAAAATCACTTACCATTTTGCGATGAGCGCATACAACATTGCCACAGCGGCAGGTCCAATGGGAGGCATCCAGATCGCCACGGAGGCGTATAAGATTTCTCGTCTGGTACAAAGGACCGTCTCGGCTCTGCGCGTTGCGCCCAGCGAACTGCGCAAGAGGCTCGTCGAAGAACACGGAGTGTTTGAAGCTCCGGCCTTCAAGGCCATCCCGCTCGGGCCGACCCCCGTCGAATTCCGGAGCGTCTTGAACTGAATTGGACGCGTGTCTTTCGCTCGAACTTCAACCGCGGCGATAACGGGACCCTCCGCCGCCAATGACGCAGTTACCAGAGAATTGGATTCTAGTTTCAGGTAATCCAGCGATATCTCCGCGTTCCGGTTTATGGGACCGCCTGAGTTGAGTTATAGTGCGCTTGGATGCATACCGCGTCCTCACAGGAGGAAACCTTTCATGTACAAACGGATTCGGGGATTCGCATATGCCGCGCTGCTCGCCGCCAGCGCTTGTCCTTCGCGCCCGGTTGCGGCGCAACAAATCCCGCAACAAATCCAGCCGCCCGCCAACGAACAACTGCTTCTCCAAGTCCATGCGAAAGGCGACCAGATTTACAGTTGCAAAAGTGACGGCGCACAATTCAACTGGACACTGAAGGCCCCTGGCGCGCAACTCTTCGATAAGAGCGGCAAAGCCTTCGGCAAGCATTTCGCTGGTCCAAGCTGGGAAGCGAACGACGGCAGTCGTGTTACCGGCAAAGCCGTTGCGAATGTGCCTTCACCGGACGCCGATTCCATTCCATGGCTCCTCGTCAACATTCTTACTCACGATGGCTCGGGCGTGCTCTCGCGCGCCACCTCCATCCAGCGCGTCAACACCAAGGGCGGCAAAGCGCCGGGGTCCGGCTGCGACGCTTCGCACACCGGCCAGGAACTCCGCGTTCCATATGAAGCGGACTATCTGTTCTACGCCCCGAAATGATTGTCCTTCATTTTCTTGCAGGCTCGCTTCGGACTTCACGATTGAGGCGTTGAGCCACTACTCGTACCGCAGCGCCACCATGGGATCCACGCGCATCGCCCGGCGTGCCGGGACGTAGCCCGCCAGAAACGCGACTGCAGCGAGCAGGCCAATGGCCGTCCCAATCGTGAGCGGATCATAAGGACTCAAGCCAAAGAGCATTTTCTGAAGCACGCGAACGGTGAGGAACGAAAGTAATGCGCCCGAAGCAATTCCGCCGGCGAGAACGATCACTACATCGCTCATGACCAGTCGCAGTATCGAAACAGGCACTGCTCCGAGCGCCATGCGAATGCCGAATTCCGGCCGCCGCAGCGTCACCAGATAACTGAGCGCGCCATAGAGGCCGATCATCGCCAAGAGCAGGGCGAGGCCGCCAAAGAATCCCGAAAGAGTGGCGAGCAGGCGCTCCTGCACGAGAGAATCGTCCACCTGTTCGGCCAGCGTGTGAAACTCCAGCTGAATGGACTTGTTCACGCCCGCAACGGCTTCCTGAACCGCGGGAACAAGGAGGGAAGGCCTTGCAGCTGTGCGCAGCTCAAAGGAATCAGCATCAATCGGCTCGGTAACCTGCGTAATCGGAAAGTATGCCGTCGCCAAGGTTTCCTCGCGAAGCGACTGATACTTTGCATCTTTGGTGATACCGACGATTTGAACCAACGGAGCAGTTTGTCCCGGCTCAGGCTCGACCCGGAAATACTTTCCGAGCGGGTTCAGGTTCGGGAAAAATTTCCGCGCCAGCGTTTCATTGACGATGGCCACCTGCGGCGAGGTCTTGGTGTCGTGATCGTTAAAGTTGCGGCCCGCCAGAATCGGAGTGCGCAGTGTTTCGAAGTATCCCGGAGAGATGAAATTGAAGAAAGCAATCGCATTCTCACCTGTCGGCGCATTCGGGGAATCCACTTGCAGAATATTGTTCCAGACCATGCGGCTGATGGGAGTCAAAACAGACCTGCCTGTAGAGACCGCGCCGGGAAGAGTGTGCAACCGGCTCTCGACCTGTTCGAACATTACGGCTTGCTGCTCCTGCGTTACACTGGGAAGATTGAGTTTCGCACTCACAAGAAGGACGTTGTTCCGGTCGAACCCGATGTCCAGGGTGGCAAGTTTCACCAGGCTTCGCAGGAAAAGTCCTGCCGCCACAATCAAGACAAGCGAAAGCGCCACTTGCGAAGCGACAATCCACTTCCCCGGACGGAATCTTGCACGGCGTTCACCTTCGACGGTCTGGCCGCCCTTCATCGCAGACGTCAGCGACACTCGCGTGGAGCGAACGGCGGGAACGACTCCAAAGAGCAGACCGGTGAATACGGCCACCACCGCTGTGAAGGCCAGAATGCGCCAGTCAAGGGAAAGATCGAGGAACACTTTGTTGCGCGCGGTGGAGAGGTAATGGACCAACAGGGCCGTCCCCCAACCGGCAAACAAGATGCCCAGAACCGCACCAGCCGAGGAAAGCAGCACGCATTCGGTCAGCATCTGGCGAATCAGCCGCGGGCGCGAAGCGCCTAATGCTCTCCGCAGCGCGATTTCTTTCTGCCTCGCTGCCGCTCGCGACAACATCAAGCTGGCGATGTTGGAGCACGCAATCAGCAAGACTAGCCCGACGATGGCCATCAAGATATTTAAGGGCTGCTTGAATTTCCTGCGCAACGCAGAAATTCCAGTCGCGGCCGGATTCAACACGAACGCACGGTTCAGGAAATCCTGCTGATCTTTTGGTTTCCAGTTCTGCGGCAGTGCGGCCGCTGATATCTGGGGCGAAAGCACTGCAAGACGCGCGTTGACTTGATCCGGATTGGTTCCACTTTTCACGCGGCCGATGACCGTCAGCCACCACCACGACCGATGGTCCAGGCGCGATCTCTTCCCATCAAAGAGTGCGGCGGCGCAAACCGGGATGACCACATCAAACTTCTCCCCAACATCCACACCGTAAAATCCAGGGGCGCTCACTCCGATGACTTGGAACATGTGATTGTCGAGAGTGAGTGCGCTCCCGACGGCGCTCGGCGCCCCGCCAAAATGATCCTGCCAGAAACCGTAACTCACGACGGCTACAGCGGGGCAACCACGTTGATCGTCGGCCGCCACGATCAGGCGCCCGGACGCGGGGCGAACTCCCAGCGTCGTGAAAAACTCGCCGCTTGCAAAGATCCCGTTGACGTAGCGCGCGGTCCCACCCCGTGCAAGGTTGAACCGGGTTGAACTCCAGGAAAAAACACCTGAAAAAACATCCTGGCGGTTTCGCAACTCCTCCCAAAGAGGGTTCGTGAATGTAGAATTTGGTTCGTCGCTTGTCGATCGCGGGTCACGCATCCGCACTTGCATGAGTTCCTCGGGCTTCTGCACGGGAAGCATTCGAAGCATCACGGTATCAATCAAACTGAAGATGGCGGTGTTCGCTCCGATCCCCAGCGCGAGAGAAAGAATTGCGACGGCGGTGGTGACCGGCGTGCGGCCAAGAAGGCGCAGGCCGAAGCGAATGTCCTGAAGCATCGTTTCAATGAAACTGATGCCCCGCGAGTCACGATGTTCTTCCTTGATCTGTTCCATGCCGCCAAAATCCAGCCGCGCGCGGCGCCGGGCTTCTTCCGCCGGCAGTCCGGATTCGACGAGCTTGGCGACCTGCTTCTCGAAATGAAAGTGCAGCTCCTCGTCGATTTCCGCTTCAACCTGATTACGGCGGAAGAGGGATCGAAGACGTAGCAACAGGTCATTAAGCATGAGCGCCTCCTAAGTTGTCTCCAGGATTTGCGCGACCGCCGCGGCAAGTTTCCGCCAGCTGTTTTCTTCCAGTTCCAGTTGTTTGCGACCCAGCCGCGTCAGCTCATAAAACTTCGCGCGCCGGTTGTTTTCCGAAGCTCCCCAGCGCGCCTTGATCCAGCCGCGGCGCTCCAGGCGATGCAGCGCGGGATATAGAGAGCCCTGCTGGACGAAAAGTACTTTGCTGGAAATCTGGTGGATGCGCTCGGAGATAGCCCAGCCATGTTGCGGTTCCAGTGTCAGGGTGCGGAGGATCAGCAGATCCAGAGTTCCTTGCGGAAGATCAATACGGTGGTCTGACATTCGTTCCCCTATTGCTTCTACAGAAAGCTACCGTTTCTCCTGTAGAAGTGCAATGGGAGAATCGGGAGAAACGGGATTCTTACTTTCGAAGAATTGGTGCCCGAGAGAGGACTCGAACCTCCACGACCTTGCGATCACTAGCTCCTGAAGCTAGCGCGTCTGCCAGTTCCGCCACTCGGGCACAAGTGCGGTGAGTTAAACCCGAAAAGCTCGGGGTCACATGTGTAGCGAGGCAATTTCCATTTTGCCCGGCGCCTTCCTCTTTGTCAACGCGATGAGAGCACGGACTTTAGGGGCGCTTCCGTGGGAAGTGGATGCATCGGTTTTGGTGATGGTTGCGACTAGAATTTTACATTCAGAGTGCTATACTCCGCGGTAGAAACCCTGATACCCCTTGCCGGCCCACCCTGGTCCGGCCGGCACCGTGGAACGGTTCCAACGGGAGGTCATCATGGAAAGTCAACTTCACGGGCTCGTTCTGTACCTGCTGATCGCCTGGGGTATCGCTACCGCTGTATTCTTGCTTCTGTTTATCCGGCGTAGTGTCCTCTCCAGTCATGAGGACGATCAGATCTTCCTGGACGCCGCCGAAGAACATATGGCCAAAGAGCAGAGGGAATTGGTTGCCAAGATTGATAAGCTTTCGCGTCCTCTGATGGTCACTGGCATCTTGTCCGGGGTGTTGCTCCTGCTCGCCGGTGGGCTCTGGATTTACGAAGGCCTCAAAAACTTCTAGGCCATCCCTGCTGAGAGGGCCCTCGGCGGAGGTTATTGCCCTGCCGGTTTTGCAGGTGGCTGAGCAGGCTGCGCGTTCACCGGCGCGTTTGGTTGCACCTTTGGCGCAAGAGAAGTATGGTTGTGCACGATAACCCAGTGGTTGTTGCGCTTTTCCAGCACTAGCGTGGTCTGGCCCTGGGATTGCGCCGGCTGACCATCTACCACCGCGGCAAAATCCCACTGGTAGCACGCCCAACCCAATGTCCCATTCACTTTGATGTAGGTATTCGAACGTTCCATGCGCACCTGCTGCATGCGCGCCCGCTGCTGCTGGTAAACGGCTAAATAATTTGTCCAACCGAAGATGGGAGGCTCCCACGAGCCGTTCACCAGGGAAACGTCGTCGGCGTAATCCTTGTGCAGCTTGTCGATGTCCCCCAGTTGCCAGGCGCCCAGCATTTCCGAAATGACGTAATCGATCTGCTGATCGTCGGGCATTGCTGATAGCAGGTTGGAGTTGTCCGCCGACGGAGGAGTGTCCTTTTTCTTCTTCTTTTGTGCGGCGGCGGGAGAAATGCAGGTCAGGCAGACAGCGGCGGCGGCCAGGAAGAGAACAATCTTGTGAATCGTCCGATTGCCAAAGGAAGTTGTGAGGTAATTCTTCATTCGCGGTTGACCCTCTCGGTGAAGAGGATAACACGCTGCATCGCGCGCCGCGGCGATGTGCCCAGTTGGTTTACTTCTTTTTCTGCGGCCGGGGATGCCCCTTCGGGCTTGCGGCAGCTTCCCGGCTGCGCGACGCGCTCAGCAGGTTCACAAACAACCGATAAGCCCCGGGAACGCCTTCCGGCAGCTGGCGGAAAAAGGCCAGTCCCGTGTAAATATAAGTGCCCTTGCCTTGGCGCGCATACACCAGCCCGCCGTCCAGCTCCGGTTCTCCCGGATCATTCATTCCCAGAAGCGCCGTGTACTTGGGATCAAACTGCGTCCAATAATAGAGCCCGCGCTCTTGCACCCAGCCCTTGAAATCTTCCAGGGTGATTTTGTTCGGTTTGTTCAGAAGAGGATCATCCGGGTTCAGAAATTTGACCGGCGAAGTTTCATCGGTAATGCGCGGAAGCGGCCGCGCAGTTTGCGCGACACCCTCCTTCACCGGCGGAAGTGGCGGCGAGATCAGCGCGGGATACGGCGCGGGCTGCACTTTGTCCCAGATGTTGTCGCGGTTGTACTGCACTACAAGCGTGCCGCCTTTTGAAACGTAGTCAAGCAGCCGCTGGTTGGCCCCCGGCAATTCCGGGCGCAGCTCGTAAGCGCGCACTCCCACCACGATGGCGTCAAACTTGGAGAGATCGCCGAACGCCAGGGCTTGCGCATCCAGCGGTTCTACCTGGATGCCCAGCATGCGCAACGCTTCCGGGATCGGCTCGCCCTCCGTGGTGATGTACCCGGCGCGGAAATTCTGCGGCACGTCCACAGTGAACGCGTGCACTGCGCATTGCGCCGGCTCGCTCCAGAGCTGCGTGGGCAATGTGGGCAGTGGCTCGAGGGAAGTGCTGAATTTTTCCGCCCGAGTGCCAGCGGTGCGGTCCGCGCTAAGAGTTACATGTGCCGCGATCCGGTAGTTTCCCGCGGTCAGCTTCAAGGGCGGCGTCACCGTAAAGCGCGTGTATTGTTCCCCCGCTCCATCGAATTTCAGAGCCACTGGCGCGCTGGTGCTCCACCCGCGCGGCACATCCAGCGCGGCGCTAACTTTTCCCGGCTGCGTCGCGTACGAGTGCACGCGCAGCAGCACGTCAAACGGTTTCCGAGGCTTGTTGAGAATTTCGATGAACTGCTTTGGCTCAACCGCCAGCGTATACGCGGGCACAATCCGCGGAAAAATTCGCTCGACCCGCGTGGAAGTGGCGCGCACGCTGGTCACCGGTGCGGTCACCGTAAACGAATAACCATCGATCACGGCATCCTGCGACGCGGTTACCAGCGGCGGAGGCTCCGGAAGAAAACTGGCTAGCGGGACTCGAGAGTCTGTAGCCTGCACCGATCCACCGCGGGCTGGCGGCAAACTTTGCGCCACTGACACCGTAAAGCGAAGCACGTCGCCCTTTTCCGGTTCTTCCTTGGCGATGCTCCAATCCGGCGGAAGCGCCAGGCTTGTCTTCTTGAACTCTCCGCCGATCCCTTGACGGTGATGCGGCTCCACTCGAACGGTGAACGTTTCTCCCGCCACGAGCTCGCTGCGATCCGCGTTCACCTCCAGCCGCAGCCCGGCAACCAGAGCCAGTGCCGCATCGATTTTTTCGCGCTTGCGCCTGGTGCTCCGGCTGAGGGATTCCACGGGGGCAGGTACCTGCGTCGAAGCGGCGGGCTTGGGGATTTCGTTGATTTTCCTGCCAGCCGCGGCCAGTGATTCGGCAGCGGACTTCCAGTCCAGCCGCAGCGCGGCTTCACGCGCCCCCACCAAAGACTGGTCCACCGCCCGCATCAGCGGATCAATGATTTTGTTGCCCACTTCATAATCTTCATCGAGCGGACCGAGCGGTTCTGCCAGGACCGCAGGGTCAAAGGCCACGCCGTCCTCCCGCTTCAGTCCGATGGGCCGGCGCAGGAAGGGCGAATTCAGAAAACCCAGGATTCCCTGCGAACGGTGGTTGGAAAACGCGTCCAACCCAATTTCCCGCCAGGATTTCCCATAGAGCGGAGACACCTCGTCCAGCGGCAGTATGTAACCTGTTGGCGTGTCGCTGCGGTCTTGATCCAGCAAGATCACCGGCCGGCGGTCGCCCCACGGCGCGCTAATTTCCTCCGGCTGCGATGCTCGCAACTTGTAAGCGGGATCCGCAGCGAGCTGCACGGCCTGCGGCGTTAGCAGCCCTGAAGCTTGATGGTGGCCGTGGCCGCCATGAACTCCACCCCAGCCGTTAATCACGATATGCGGCTGAAACGCTCGAATCACCCGGACCATCTCTTCGAGAACCTGGTCCCCCCAAACTTTTTCCGTTTCTTCGGGAGTCTTCGAAAAGCCGAAATCTTTGGCATGGGTGAAATAGAGTTTCACGCCGTACCCGCGGGTGGCGGCGAGCAATTCCTGCGCGCGAATCAGGCCGAGCTGCGGGGCTTGCTCCGGGCCCAGGTCGTTTTGCCCGCCTTCGCCGCGCGTCAGGGTGAGCAGCGCGACGTCGGTGTGGAGCCCGCGCGCCAGGTACGTGAGCACCGAGGAACTCTCATCGTCCGGATGCGCGGTGATATACAGGATGCGCGTGGTAACGCGCGCCCGGTCGATCGCCTCGATCGTTTCCGCGAGTCCCGGACCATTTCCTGGAGCGGGGGGAAACTGCGCCAGGGCTGGAGCCGGCAAAAACGCACTGAGCCCGGCGCCAACTAAACCAGCGACGGCCAAACTTAGGAAAAAGATAAAGCGTCTCACGCAGCCTCCACCACGACGGGTTTCCCTTCTTACCGTCAACTGTCAACTTTCAACTGTTGACTTGCAAATGGCCATTGTCGCACTTCTCGCGCGCGAATGAGAAACGCCAGCGCTCCCAGGGCAATCTCCGCAAGTCCCCATTTTCGCGTCGCCCCGGTTTGCCAGAAGAGCCACGCCCACCCGAACATCGTCAGCACCGCAGGGAGCGGGTACAACCACATCTTGAATGGCAAACGCTCCGTACCCCAGCGCCGACGCAAGAGCATTACTCCCACCGCCTGCCCAATGAACTGCACGAGCAGCCGCATCGAGAGTATGCCCGCGATGGCCGTCTCCAGCTTCAAGCCGATGCTGAAGAGAAACGCCAGGCCTCCAAGGACCAGCAACGAAACGTGCGGAAAGTGTTTCGTGGGATGCAGCCGCGCGAACACCGGAAAGAAATTGCCGTCCAGCGCCGCCGAATAGGGCACGCGCGAGTAGCCCAGAAGCACCGAAAATACCGAGGCCAGTGCAATCCATAAGACCATCACGGTGGCGAATTGCGCCGCGTGAGGCCCATAAAGTCTTTCCACAAACGTGCTCACGATGAATTTCGAATTCTGCGCCTCGCGCCAAGGCACCACTCCCAGAATGCTCGTCTGCATTGCCAAATACAGAATGGCGATTCCCAGCACGGAAAGAAAAATCCCTCGGGGAATGTTTTTTTCGGGATCCTTAATCTCACCGCCGAGATGGCAAATGTTGTAGTAGCCCCAATAGCTGTAGACCGTGTTCACCATCGCCGAACCGAGGCCCGCGAGCCATAGCCACGAAAGCTTAAAAGCCCCCGGCGGAAAATCGAACGCCATCTTGGCGTTGAAATGCGTGGCCCCTCCCCAAATCAGCCAAAGTATGGTTCCCACAACGCCGACCCATAGCAGAACCGAAATCTTTCCAATCGTGGTGATCCGCCGGTAAAGCAAGATCACCAAGAAAATTACAAGTCCGCCGGAAATCGCTTTGGCTTGCAGTGTGGTAAGCGGGTGAAGATATCCCGCGTAGCGCGAAAATCCAATCGAGGCGGAGGCGATGGAAAGCGGCGCCTGCACAAATGTCTGCCACACGAACAAGAACGACATTAGCCGACCCCAGCGCTCCGGCCCGTACGCTTCGCGCAGGAAAACATACGTTCCGCCCGCTTTGGGCATGGCCGCGCCCAGCTCCGACCACACAAACGCATCCAGCGTCGCGAGCAGCGCTCCCGCCAGCCAGGCAATCAGCGCTTGCGGCCCGCCCATCGCCCGGATCACCAGCGAACTCACCACGAACGGGCCGATTCCCACGATCTCGATCATGTTCAGCGCGACGGCCTCTTTCAGGCCCAAGCCGCGTTCGAGGCCGGGAACGGCCGCCTTGCCATCCGTGGTCATCGGTCCGCCGAGAATAGCAAATGCCTGCCGCGCCGCCTAACCCAGAATCTTTATGCAAAAATCATTTCGCACTTTTCTCCAACAGCTTAAACTCGTTCCGGCGCAGCCGCAGAGCTTGATCGTGCTAACTTTCTCTTACGGACCTGGACGATGAATGCATCGTGGACAGCTCGAAGCGCCGGCTTGGCTTTTCTTTTCCTCCTGGCGCTAAATGGCGCTCCGGCGCCAGCCCGTGCCTCCAAACTCACTCTCCCTCCCGAGGCGCCCGCCATCCTCGACAAAATCTATTCCTTCGACCTCGACGGCGCCATTGAAGCGGCGAAGCGCATGCAGCAGGAGCAGCCCAATCACCCCCTGGGGTATCTCCTGGAAACGGAAGCGTTGTGGTGGCGGATTTGGTGTACTTCTGCTGACTTCAAATATGGAATGAGCGACGCCCGCCGCCGCGCAAAGCTCCCGGCCGATCAGCACTACTTCGAATTGGCAGCAAAGGCTTCATCGCTGGCCGATGCGCAGCTCAAGCAGCACGAATCCGCTGAGATGCAGTTTTATGCGGGAATGGCGGACGCGGCGGATGCGCGCTTCTACGGACTTCGCGCCGAGTACCGCAACACTGCGCGCTTTGCCGTGCGCGGGCGCGAACATCTCCTGCGCGCCAAGGCTCTGGATTCCGATCTCGCCGACGCCGATCTGGGCCTCGGTCTTTACAACTATTACGTGGACACCCTCAGCGCCATCGCAAGACTACTGCGCTTTTTCATGGGCATCCCCGGGGGCTCAAAACAAGATGGCATCCGCCTTCTCGAGCATGCCACCGCCGAAGGCGTCCTCACTCCCAACGTGGCCCGCTTTTATCTCGCCCTGAATCTCCATCGCTACGATCTGCAGTATGAGAAAGCCCTCGGCGTGATCGGCCCATTGGCTGAAAAATACCCGGGCAACCCGCTTTTTCAACTGGCCCGCGGCGACCTCTACGCCAAGCTCGGCCGCAAACAGCAAGCTTTGCTCTGTTATCGCGCAGCAGGCGCCTTGCCAGTTCCCGATGAAGACTGCCGCGCGCGGCTCCAGGAACTCGTTCGCGCCTCGATTGCCGCGCTTGGCTTGCAGTAAGAACGTAGCCTTCTCGAATTTGGCACGACTAATCAGGAGTTGACTGTTAGCCGGGCCGGGAAGCTTTGCAGCTTTTGTTTTTAGCCGGGCAGTTTCCAATGTGCCACAAGAAGGCCTAAATATAGAATGCTTTCATCGCGATTTTTTTTCTCATCTTTAGTTTACCCGACGTAACGCAAATCCTATTCATGGGAACTCCGTCAGAAGGGTCTCAAGAGCATCCCGTCGCCGCATTATCGCAGCTAAACAGCCCCTTGATCGTCGTCGTCTCGATTACGTGCCCAATCATCGCCCGAAACAGGGTCTCTGGTGGCGCCGGAAATCCTGGCGGAAACTGCGGCAGGTCAAAGGTTGTATCCAGCGCATATACCGTGAACAAATACTTGTGAATCCCATTAGGCACGATGTCAGGCGGCGGGCACGGCCCCGTGTAACCCACACTGAACGTATCATTCGAATTTTGCGGGAACTGGATTTGCGGGAGGCCGTTTATTATCGATCCTGCCCCCGCAGCCAGCTGCGTCACATCCGGCGGAATATTGTACACACCCCAATGCGTGAATTCCCCGGTCTCGTCGTACACCACCACGGCATAGCTCTTCGTCCATGGCACGGACTTCGTCCACTCCAAATCCGGCGACGTATTGCCGCCGGTACACACGCTGCCCAACTGGCCGTTGAACACCATGGTTGACGGCACCACCGAGTTGTTCTGAAACGTGTTGCTCGTCACACGGAACCGCGGCAGGTAGCCGTCATCGTCACTCTGCCCATTCAGCCCGTGCGCTCCCGCCTTCCCCGGTGTTCCCGCCAACTTCCCTGCTTCTCCCGGAAACACCATCATGTTCAGCGCCGCAAGCGCCGCCAGTGACAGCAGCACTGTGGCCTTCATGCTCCAACCCTTCTGCGTCTTCATGGTTCACCCCTTTTGTCGCCTTCACCTTGTAAGAAATAACCGCGCTCAACGGCCTTTCATGAGGCTTGCAGTTCCTTCGCGCTTATGAATGTCCGTCTATTCCATGAAGCGGGAAAATCGTAGAAAAACTGTCATGAACTGTGTGAAATCTTGGCCAAGGGCCCGAGCGGGGCGAAGGCAGACACACCCTAGGTTCTGTGCTAACCTTACTCCATTCGTTGCTTAGAGTTAGCCCTCGAAGGCCAGCCACATGCCGCAACCCTCGTCAAGCGAGATCACTCAGCTCTTGAGGGCTTGGAGTTCCGGCGACAAATCCGCTTTTGACCAGCTCCTCCCGCTCGTCTACCAGGAATTGCATATCCGCGCCCGGCGCTACATGGCTCACGAGCGCTCCGGTCACACTCTTCAGACCACCGCGCTAATCAACGAGGTCTATCTGCGCCTGGTGGACCTGCCGCAGCGTAACTGGGAAAACCGCGCTCATTTCCTGGCCGTTTGCGCCCAACTCATGCGCCGCATCCTGGTGGATTTCGCCCGCTCCCGGAACTACCAGAAACGCGGCGGCGGCGCTCGCCATCGGCCTTTCGAAGAAGCCCTCACCCTGTGCAACGATTCACCCACTCAGATCATCGCCGTGGACGACGCTCTGAAGAGTCTAGCCTCAGTTGACGACCGCAAGAGCCGCGTTGTGGAGCTCCGTTTCTTCGGCGGCCTGAACGTCGAGGAAACCGCCGAAGTGCTGCAGATCTCCGCTGAAACCGTCATGCGCGACTGGAAAATGGCCAAAGCCTGGCTGCTCAAGGAAATCAGCGGGAGCGCGCTCCATGGAGCCTGAGCGCTGGAAGCGCATCGAGGAGATCTACCACGCGGCCAGTCAACTGCCGCAGCACAAGCGCAGCGCTTTCCTTGTGCAGGCCTGCGACGGCGACGACTCGCTTAGCAGCGAAATCCAAGCGCTTCTTTCCCAGGACGAAAAGGCCCGCAGTTTCATTGAATCGCCCGCCGCGGATATCGTTGCCCGCGCCATTGCCAGCGACAGAGCCGAAGTTTGCGAGGGCGTTCCTGCGGGTACTACGGTTTCTCATTACACCATCGTCAAAAAAATCGGCGGCGGAGGAATGGGTGTTGTATACAAAGCTGAGGATATCCAGCTGCATCGTTTCGTCGCTCTAAAGTTTCTTCCTCAAGATGTGCGCGATCCTCAGGCCTTGGCCCGTTTTCGCCGCGAAGCCCAAGCCGCTTCGGCCCTCGACCATCCGCACATCTGTACGGTGTACGAGATTGGCGAAGACCACGGCCAACCCTTCATCGCCATGCAATTCCTCGATGGCAACACTCTCAAGCATCTCATCAGCGGACGCGACCTCCCTATCGAGCAGAGTCTCGAACTTGGCATCCAAATTACCGACGCCCTCGACGCTGCTCACTCCCAAGGCATCATCCACCGCGACATCAAGCCCGCGAACATCTTTGTCACCAAGCGCGGCCACGCCAAGGTCCTCGATTTTGGCCTTGCCAAAATCACCAATGTCCAAAAACGCGAAGGTACTTCCGCGCTCGCGACGGCCACTGACGAGCAGCTGCTAACCACTCCCGGCACTGCTCTCGGCACAGTTGCCTACATGTCGCCGGAACAAGTTCGCGGCAAAGAACTCGACGCGCGAACCGACCTTTTCTCATTCGGTGCGGTCCTCTACGAAATGACGACCGGCATTCTGCCCTTCCGAGGCGACACGTCCCCCCTCGTCTTCGATTCGATCCTCAACCGCGCTCCTTCCCCGCCCACGCGGATTAATCCTGAACTGCCTCCTGAACTGGAAAGAATCATCGGCAAGGCCCTCGAAAAAGATCGCGCCCTGCGTTACCAGCATGCTTCGGAGATTCGCGCGGACTTGCAGCGCCTCAAGCGCGACACCGATTCCGGCCACAGCAGCGCGTTCGCCGCGCCGGCTACGGTTCACAAGAACCGTCTTCGCGTCGTTTTTACCGGATTGGTTTTCCTAAGTCTCCTTGCGCTCGGTCTGGCATGGTTCAAGTGGCGTCCAACCTCTTCTGCCCCTCCAGCCGCACCAAAGCAACGGCAGGTCACCGCTAATCCTGCCGAAGATTGGATCCCCGCGTCTGCCATTTCACCTGACGGCAAGTATCTGGCCTATCTCACTGTTACCGGTCTTCTGGTTCGCTCGCTTGATTCGGGAGAAACTCGTTCTATCAACCTGCCGACCGATTTCCCCCCGGCACAGATTTGGGAAATCCGGTGGTTCCCAGAAGGCGGCAAGCTGTTGCTAACTCGCCGTACTTCCATCTCGGAAGAAAGCCTTTGGGCCGTGGCCGTCCTCGGTCAATCTGCTCCGCAAAAGTTGCGAGACGCTGCTTCGGAGCCGGCCATTTCTTCGGATGGAAAAACCCTCGCTTTTCTGAGCGGCCCGTTGAAGGGACCTCATGACCTCTGGGTTTCCGGCATTACCGGCGAATCGCCGCGCCAGTTGGCTCCTGCCGGCCAGGATCAAACGATCCACAGCCCTGTTTGGTCTCCTGATAATCGGTGGATTGCGTATTTCGTCGCGAAGTCGAATGCTGCTTCCATCGAGCTACGCGCGGCTGACGGAGGTCCCGCAAGAACGCTCGTGGCAGATTCTGGACCGTCCGGCCCAGGAACTCCAGATTGTGCTTCCGAGCTGGGATGTTTGTGCTGGTTGCCTGACTGGCGCCTCGTTTTTCCTGCCTCGCAAAAGCAGGGTCCACAGCAAGGCGCTGACAACCTTTGGCAGATTCCGGTCGACCCAGCTAGCGGCCAACCGTCCCATCAGTCTGCGGCGTTTGCCCAGCTAGACGACTTCGTCCCCAATAGCATCACGACTACCGCCGACGGCAGAATCCTCGCTCTTAATAAATCTCGAGCGAATCTCGACGTTTACATCAGCGAACTCGACCGCAGCGGCGCATTAAATACTCCACGCCGCTTGACCCTCGACAACCACAACAGCATTCCAGAGCAGTTCGCTCCCGACAGTCAAAGCCTCCTGTTCGTCTCCAACCGCAACGGCAAAGACGAACTCTTCCGCCAGCAAGTTTCCAGCACAATTCCAGAGAGGATTGTCAGCAGCTCGGCTGGAGATTTGGGTTCTGGCAATGGTTTCAGCCCCGACGGCGTGTGGGTCCTGTACTGGGAGTTCCCGCCCCAATCCGGCGCCGCACCTTCGACCGGTCACCTGATGCGCCAGCCTATCGCTGGGGGTCCCCCAGAAAAAGTGCTGGACGCGTCCAGTAACGCTGACTTCTTCTGTCCTATCAAACCAGGGCGCCCTTGCGTGCTCGGCAGCTCGGACGGCAACAACCTCGTTTTTTATTCCCTCGATCCTCTGCGAGGAAAGGGCGATCAGCTCGGCAGGCTCTCGGTTGACTCCCATTGGTTTTTTGGTTGGGCCGTCTCGCCGGAGGGCTCGCAACTTGCTGTCGTTGACCATAGCCACGCCGACCGGGTCGAGGTCCTGAACTTGTCCGACAAAGCCTGGCATACAGTCCACGTCGACCCGGGTTTTGGGCTCTTTCAATCTGTCGCCTGGGCCGCTGATGGTAAATCCTTTTTCGTCACCAACCTTCTACCAGAATCCTTCAACATGATTCGTGTCTCCCTCTCCGGCAAAGTCCAACTCCTTCTGAGCAACCCGCAAAGGCAATGGATGATTCGCCCTCGAGCGTCCCCGGACGGCAAGTACCTCGCCTACGAGGCGCAAACCAGCGAAAGCAACGTCTGGCTCATTGAGACCGGTCGCGCCGACCGAAGATAGCTTTTCCGTGACCTCCTTGCACCTCGGAATCCACATTGACCTCATCCCCTTCCAGATGGTAATCATGTAGGGTTGCCCGAGTCCCCCGATTCGTGGCAAGTGCGGCCTTAGCAGGGGTGGATCAAGGCTGGGCGACGTTCCCCGGTTCCTGGCTTCGTCCTGGTCAACGCGCCGGACGAATTTGGCATCTCATCCCCAAAGTGCGCTGGCGCCACGGGCTCCCCCCGTTTGCGCAGGCCAGTTGGCTCCGGCACGCCAGAGCCGTCAGAAAAGATGAAGGAGTCTCGATGAAGCGGTCTTGGACAGCACTGGCTGCCGCACTGTTGGCGATTGTCACCCATTCCGGTTGCAACGATTACGGCAACACGTTTCAGAACAATACCGGTGCGGCGGTTACGTTTCTCTCGCCCAACCAGATCAGCGCCGGTACCCCTGGCTTTACTTTGTTAGTGACGGGCATCGGCTTCGTCCCACAAACCAAAGTTCGATGGAACGGCGCCATCATTCCAACAACGGTTACCCTCGACGCAAATGGAAACGTATTGACCGTTACAGCCACAGTCAGCGCCACGCTGGTGGCCAAACCGGGTATCGCCACGGTGGACACCAAAAATCCCGCTTCCGGCACGGGGCAGAACGGCCTCTCCAACCCGATCAACTTCATCATTAACCCCCCGCCGAATCCTCCACCCACGTTGACAAGCAGCAGCCCGAATGCCGTCGTGGGCGGCGCTGCGGCACCATTGATGCTAACCTTGACCGGCACGAACTTTCTCTCGAATTCCGATCCGAAACAGGCATCCTCGGTGAGCTGGTCCATGAGCGGGACGCTTACGCAGTTAGCCCTCGGAAACATTACCTCTACGCAGATTCAGGCCACTGTTCCAGCGAGCCTGCTGGCGAACTCCGGCACGGCCAACATCACCGCCGGCATTACCGTCTCGAATCCTCCTTCTCCGCCGCCCGCAGGATGCACCGGCTCGTGTTCCGGAGGCGGGGGCGGCGGTTCGAGCAACGTTGTGACTTTTACGATCTGCCCCAGTTCGCAAGCATCTTGTGTGGTCCCGGCGGCGAATCCCGCTGCTTCCGCGGCCGCGCTTGTTGCGGAAGAAACTCCGGCTGTCAGTCTTGATGGGCGCTACGTTGCCTACACTGCAATTCAGGACGAGCACGCACAAATCTTTTTGCGGGATACCTGCGAGGGCGTTGCCTCTGGCTGCCAGCCGCGCACCACTTTGCTGTCCGTCGCCGGCGATGGCACGGCAGCCACCGGCGATAGCCACACGCCTTCGATGAGCTCCGATGGCCGCTATGTCGCCTTCAGCTCTGCCGCGACGAATCTTGTCGAAAATGTTCCGTCAGGACGGCAGGTCTACTTGCGCGATACTTGCGCGGGCGCCGGAGATTCTTGCAAGCCCTCGACGCACCTCATTTCCACGGATTCGAACGGCGCACTCGTCGGAACCGAAAGCATTCTTCCTTCCGTGAGTTCCTCGGGACGCTTCGTCGCTTTCCTGGCGGTCACGCCGAGCCATGCCTCGAATCAGCCTGCTGCGGAAACTAAGTCAACGGGTGGGAACAACAGCGGATTCCGCCAGGTTTTCATTCGCGATACCTGCCTCGGAGCTTCCAACTGTACGCCGAAGACCACCAGGATTTCTCTCCAGCCGGGCGATGGAACGGACACTGACACGAAGCCTGCCGGGCCCGCCCTGAGCAGCAACGCCGGGCATGTGGCGATTCCCGGCGGAAACGCCGCCACCCTCTTCACTCGTTCCGTGGCCGTGGACGATCGCGTCTTCCTGGCCATCGCCAACCAGCAACACTAAACACTGCATTCGGGAGCAGGCACTTGAGAGGCTAGTTTCCTTCTCTACGTCCGGCGCCTGTCCTGACCTTTCGGGGCGTTCTCTGCGCACTCTGTGTTCTCTGTGTCCTCTGCGTTAAAATCTTTTTGGTTTTTCATTTTTAGCTTTCAACTGTCGAGTTTTGACCTCTTCCCCCTCAGTTGAACCGCACCTTGATGTCAGGTCTCTTCTCCAAGTGCACCGAATCGATAAACCGTACCTGTCTCTCATCCAGCGTCAGAATCATCGAGCTTGTGCGCACACCTTCTCCGAAAAATCGCACGCCTTTCAGCAAATTCCCGTCCGTTACGCCGGTGCACGCGAAAATCATTTTCTTGCCGGGAGCCAGGTCCTCCGTGTCATAAATTCGTTTCGTATCCTTCACGCCCATCTTTGCCAGCCGCTCCGCGTGCTCCGGCTTGCCAATCACCAGCCGCGCCAGAATCTGCCCGTTCAAGCAGCGAAGCGCCGCCGCTGTTAAGACACCTTCCGGCGCGCCGCCCGTGCCCATCACTGCATGAACCCCCGTGCCCACCACCGCGGCGGAAATCCCCGCCGAAAGGTCGCCATCCCCAATCAGCCGAATGCGCGCGCCTGCTGTGCGTATGGCTTCGATCAGTTTCTCGTGCCGCGGCCGGTCCAGCACCACAACCACCAGGTCCTCCACGTCGCGTTCCAGCCGCTTGGCGATGGACTTCAAATTGTCCGCCACCGGAGCGTCTAGTTCCACCGCGCCCTTGCAAGACGGTCCCACCACAATTTTTTCCATGTACAGGTCCGGCGCGTGCAGCAATCCCCCGCGGTCGCTTGCCGCCAGCACCGCGATCGCGTTCGCCGCGCCCGTCGCGCAGAGGTTCGTGCCTTCCAGCGGATCGACCGCGATGTCTATTTGCGGAAAAAGTGATTTAGGCGCATGCGTTGCCAGACCGACCTTCTCCCCGATGTACAGCATCGGCGCTTCATCCCGCTCCCCTTCTCCAATCACAATCGTCCCGTCGATCTCCACCGAATCCATCGTCTTACGCATCGCTTCCACCGCTACTTCATCGGCATGGTGCCGGTCTCCGAATCCCATCGTGCGCGCCGCCGCAATCGCGGCGTTTTCTACCACGCGCAGAAATTCCAGGCTCAGTTGCTCTTCCATTAGCGGATGCCCCCTAGCGGGCGCTAATGATAGGCCAAAGACCTAGTCATCGTCGATATGTAGAGACGAAAAAAGTCCATGCGGATTCGTCCGAACAACGCTCTCCCCCATGTCCAAAACTTGCCTTCGCAAATTCGCCACGATGGCGCGATAATGCCGCCGAGGCTAATTCTCATGAGCAAAAAGAATGAAATCTCCCGGCGCTCTTTCTTGTCCAGCGTCGCAGCCGGCGGCGCCGCGTTAACCGTTGTTCCTAGGAGCGTCCTCGGCCGTGGATTCACTCCCCCGAGCGATACCCTCAACATCGCGGCTGTTGGCGTCGGCGGCATGGGCCGCAGCAATCTCATCAACCTCGCCAGCCAGAACATCGTCGCGCTATGCGACATCGACTGGCGCTACGCGGATAAAGGCTTCGACCATCTCGACATCGACATCGAGCGCCTGAAAAAACGCATCGAGCTGCCGGCCCCGCCACCGCCGGGCCAGGAGTCCGTGCCCTTCGATCCCGTCAAAGCCCGGGCCCGCATCGATGGGATGCTCAAGCTGAAATCCACGCATCTCCCGAAAGCCACGCGCTACACCGACTATCGCGAGATGCTCGACCGCCAGAAGGACATCGACGCCGTCGTCGTCGCCACGCCCGACCACATGCACGCCTCCATCGCCTTGGCCGCCATGCAGCTTGGCAAGCATGTCTACGTGCAAAAGCCGCTCTGCTGGTCGGTCGAAGAAGCTCGCAAGCTTTCCGCTCGCGCCAAGGAAACTCGAGTCGCCACGCAAATGGGCAACCAAGGCCATTCCTCCGACGACGGACGCACCGCCGTCGAATACATTTGGGCCGGCGCCATCGGCGACGTGCGCGAGGTCCATATCTGGACCAACCGCCCCCTCGGCTTCTGGCCCCAAGGTGTTCCGCGCCCCGAGCCGCTAAAGCCCGGGCCTGAACCTCTGAAATGGAGCGGCCGCGACGTCAACACGCGCCTCGCCGCCGCCATTTGCGGCGACTACCCCGTTCCTGACGGCCTCGCTTGGGATCTTTTTCAAGGCACTTGCGCCAAAAACGTGGACTACCACCCCATCTATCATCCCTTCAACTGGCGCGGCTGGACCGATTGGGGCGTCGGCGCCATCGGCGACATGGGCGCTCACTTGATCGACCACACCATGTGGGCACTCAACCTCGGCTTTCCCACTAGCGTTGAAACGATCTCGACGCCTTTCAACGGCGCTTCCTACCCCAGCGCCACTCTGACCTTTTACGACTTCCCCGCGCGCGGCCCCATGCCTCCCGTGAAGTTGACGTGGTACGACGGCGGCCTCAAGCCCAACAAGCCCGAAGAACTCGGCGATGAAGAATTAAAACAGGAAGGTGGCGCGCTGCTCATCGGCAGCAAAGGCAAGCTCCTCTACGATACCTACGGCTACAGGCCGCGCCTTTTGCCCAAGTCGCTCCACGACTCTTTCGGCAAGCCCGCGCAAAAGCTTCCGCGCATCGCCAACGAGCACCACGAACTGAACTGGGTGGATGCCGCCAAGGGAAGAGTGGAAGCCTCCTGCCCCTTCGAGTACGCCGCCCGCCTCACCGAAGTCATGCTCCTCGGCGTAGTCGCCCTCCACGCCGGAAAAAAGATCTACTACGACGGCCCCAACATGCGCGTCACCAACGTCCTCGCCGCCAACGACTTTTTGCGCCGCGACTACCGCCAGGGTTGGTCCATCTAGCCCACACGAAGATGCTGAGAAGGTGCGAACGCGCTATTTGGATAAAGCGGATGTGTCCCAGATTCTGAAATCGCCTTCGGCGTAGTCTATTGCGAAGCGAGCTCCATTTTTGTCGAAGGCCACACATTCGATGACTCGCGGGAATAGGGGGTTGGGCGAGGGCGGCTCGAAGGTGTGGACCAGCTCTCCGGTCGGCAGTTTGGCAAGCAGTACGCGTTTGTCGGCATGAGCAGACGCCAGAAATAATCCGGAGGGATGTATATCAAGTGCCGTGACTGGCGAAGTGGACAACGCGACTCGTTGCGGTTCGCTGCCGCCGCCCGCCTCGCTCAAGAGCACGGAGCCGTCCTCAAGCCCCGCCGCCAGCCAGTGGCCGTCCGGCGACCAGGCGAGCGCCGAAATGGCAGTGCGGCCGAAGCTGCGGTGTGGACCGTTGGCGTGGATCTCGTAGACCCACACGGTGTCTGAGGGTTCGCCGGCCGGACTGGCCAGGCCGATCGCGAGCCAATTTCCATCGGGAGAAAAAGCCAGGCAGCGAATGGATCCCGCCATATCCAAATGAAGTGTGACATCCGCTGTCACGACATTCCAAATTGTCACTGTGCCTTTCGCGTCGCCGCCCGCCAGAAACCGTCCGTCGGGCGTAATGGCCAAGGCCTGCTGCGCGCCCAATTTCTCTATAAATGGCGTGTTGTGCAGCCATCCACCTCCACCCTCGTCCGGCCGGGCCACCGTTATTTTGTCATCGTAAGCGTAGGCACGAATGTCGGGCTCTGCCGCAATCGCCACCGCTAGCGCCTTGCTGCGCTCCACCAGGACAAATTGTCCGTCGCGCGGCCGGAAAAAAAACACATCTCCCGGCCGGGTGTTATATTTCTGAACGAGTGGGAACTCCAGTTTCTTCTTACACGAACACGTGAAAGCCGCCAAAACAAGCAGAAGCAAGAGTAGACCGTTCGACCGTTTTCTCATGGGCACCTTTATGCACAGCTTACATGATTCTTGCAAGCCAGTGACTTCTTGTGCCGCACTTCCGCCAAGGCTGGTCCATTTTACGTAGGTATACGCCGCCAGCGCCGTCGGCGAACCCACCCACTTTACTGCAGCGCATCAGTTTCCAGTTACCGCTCAGGCATGTGGTTGTTTCCGAGTTGCTCGTCTTCCGCCCAAAAGCTCGAATGGAGTTTCCACGCTGGAGTTCTCCAGGGGTATAATCCCGGCCAATCATGGCGCTTGTTTCAGGTACAAAGCTAGGGCCGTATGAGATTGTCGCGCCGCTGGGCGCGGGCGGAATGGGAGAAGTGTATCGTGCGAAGGATACGCGGCTCGAGAGAACGGTGGCCATCAAGGTTCTGCCCAAGGAGATGTCGGCGGACGCGGTGAGAAAGCAGCGGTTTGAGCGGGAAGCGAAGACCATCTCCAGCCTGAATCACCCCAACATTTGCACATTGCACGACATTGGTTCGCAAGACGGTGTGGACTACCTGGTGATGGAGTGCGTGGAGGGTGAAACGCTGGCGAAACGGCTGGAAAGAGGTCCGCTTCCGCTGGAGCAGGTTTTGAAGCATGGGGCGCAGATTGCGGATGCGCTCGATAAAGCGCATCGCGCTGGAATTGTGCATCGGGATTTAAAGCCGGGAAACATCATGCTGACGGCGGCGGGGGCGAAGCTGCTGGATTTTGGGTTGGCGAAACCTGTGGCGCCGCTTGCGAGTCTGGCAACGCTGACGGTGACGAAGGCAGAATCGCCGGTGACTCAGCAAGGGACGATTGTCGGAACGTTTCAATACATGTCGCCGGAGCAAGTTGAGGGTAAGGAGCTGGACGGGCGCAGCGACATTTTTTCACTAGGCGCGGTGCTTTATGAGGCGGTCACAGGAAAGAAAGCGTTCGAGGGGAAGAGCCAACTCAGTGTGGCATCTGCGATTCTGGAAAAAGAACCGGCACTCATCAGCAGCATCAAGCCGCTGACGCCTCCGGCACTCGATCATGTGATCCGACGCTGCCTGGCGAAAGATCCAGAAGAACGCTGGCAGACGGCGCGCGACTTTGCGTTGGAATTGAAGTGGATCGCGGAATCAGCGTCGCAGAGCATGCCCGTGCCGGCTTTCAGACGAACGAGGATCCGGGACTTAATCGCGGCAGGTGGAGCTATTTTGATTATTCTCGCGGCGATCTTCGCCGGAGTTCTGCATTGGACCCGCACCCCGCAGAAGGTTCGAATTGCTCGCTCCTACATCAAGGCGATGCCGAACTCGAGTTTTCTGCTTTCGGGCCAGCAAGGCGGGTTCGCCATATCTCCCGACGGCCTTCGTCTGGCTTACGTGGCGCAGAATGCTGAAGGCAAGGCCTTGTTGTGGGTCCGGCCAATCGATTCCTTAGAGGCGCTTGCCCTGCCGGGCACCGAGGACGCCGCTTTTCCTTTCTGGTCGCCAGACAGCCGTATGATCGGATTCTTTGCCGCGGCTAAACTCAAGAAGATCGAGGCTACTGGTGGCCCGACCTTGGCAATTTGCGACGCGCCGAATCCGCGGGGCGGAACTTGGAATCAAGAAGGCGTGATTCTGTTTACTCCGAACCTGAACGTACCACTTCATCGCGTTTCTGCCTCAGGGGGAGTTCCCACTCCCGTTACCAGTCTAGACCCAGGGAAGGGCCAGACCACCCATCGCTGGCCCCAATTCCTGCCCGACGGACGTCACTTCCTCTATGTGGCCGGAACACCTCTCACCCCGAGGGAAAACCCCACGAATGCCATCATGATCGGGTCTCTGGATTCCAAGGAAAGCAAACTTTTGCTCCATGCACACGCGCGCGCCTTGTACGTCTCGGGGCACATCCTTTTCCTGCGACTGAGCACCCTGATGGCGCAACCCTTCGACCTGAAAGGACTCGAATTGACGGCGGACGCCTTTCCCATCGCGGACCCGGTCCAAGAGAATGAGCTAACCCTCAATGCCATCTTCTCGGCCTCCGAAAATGGCCTGCTTGCTTATCTGGAAGGCGCGAACAGCGCGAGCCGGGAACTCATCTGGTTGGACCGCAGTGGAAAGAAGGTGGGAGAGGTGCCCGGACCGGACGCGTACATGAGCCCCCGAATCTCTCCGGATGGGAAGAAGCTCTTATATACCCTCGTCTCTCCCTATTATGAGGTTTGGAGCTATGACATGGCTCCCAGCGTGAAGACCCGGCTGACATTTGGAACCACTTCGGGACGGGCAAGTTTGAGTGCCGTGTGGTATCCCGGCGGGCAACGCATCGCCTTTACATCTCTTCGCAGCGGAAAATTCGGATTTTATCAGAGGGCCGCCGATGGTTCGGGGAGCGAGGATCTGCTGCTGGAAGAAAACAGCTATGTGAAATATGTAAACGATTGGTCTCCGGATGGCAAGTTTCTGGTCTTCCAGCAGGCCCCTCTAGGAACCAACGAGATTTGGGTGCTTCCTCTTGCTGGCGAACGAAAACCCTTTCCACTTCTTCAGGCTCAATCACCAGCATTCGTTTCCGCCTTTTCCCCAAACGGCAAATGGCTTAGCTACTGCTCGTCGGAGTCCGGCGAGCAAAAAATATACGTGGTGTCCTTCCCGGGACCGGGAGGTAAATGGCAAGTGTCTCCGGGCGGCGGTTGCTACCCGCGCTGGCGGCGCGATGGCAAGGAATTGTTCTACCTCTCTGCGGACAACAAAATCGTGGCGGCTGAAGTAAGAGGCGACGGTTCGAGCTTCGCGGTTGGCACCGTGAATGCTCTGTTTGAAACACGAGCTTATCGCTCAGCATTTGGCGGCTTCGATGTCACCGCGGACGGCCAGCGCTTCATCGTCGCATACGAACCTGGTCAGCCGAATGTCGCCATCACACTGGTGGAAAACTGGGACGCGGAGTTGAAGAAGAAATGAGTCTCGCGGCGGGGAGCAAACTCGGGCCGTATGAGATTCAGTCGCCCTTGGGTGCCAGCGGAGTGGGACACATTCGGTTAAAAGCGGAAACTGGCCCGCAACCTACTTTTTCCTTGACTTTCGTTAACCCTTTAGGTAGTATGAGAGCCGTAAAAACCTGCGCCTTGATCTGCGGCCGCTGCTGGCCGCTTTTTCATTCTGGGCGAACCTTCCACGAACCATTCGGCGGCTGGGCTCCTTGGGCCCGGACAATCCCGATGGTGGTTCGAAGATGTTATGTCAACTCCTAAGCCCTTTAGAAGCAACACTTACAGGAAACCTCGCAAGTGTTGATTTCAAAGGACTTACGATGACGCTAACTCCTTTAGATGCAACACTTACAAAAACGCGGGGGAGGGACTCGCTCTTAGCATTCAAAACTGAAAACTGACGAGTGAAAACTCTACTTGATGTCCATCGGCTGCAGCTTGGCATTCACAAGGAACGGGTCGTTGAATTCCGTCATCTCGCCCCAGCCTTTGCCAAGCACTGGCAGCAGCCGCGCCGAGAGCGGTTTGTGCCACTTCACCGCGAGGCTGGCCATGTCGCCGATGATCAGCGAGAGCTGATCGGCGGTGATGTCTCCCGGCAGCGGAATGGTGTCGAGCCCCGTGCCGCACACCGAGGAATAACTCAGCAGCGCGTCAATCGAAAGGTGTCCTTCGCTCCAGCGTTGCGCAAGCCGCGTATCTTCGAGGATCGGCAGCATCAACCCGGAATAGCCGGTTTGTTTTACTTTGACGTCTTTCACGGCGGCGGTAATCGTCGCTGCTGCGGTCAGCGTTCCGCTCATGCCCACGGGCTGGGTGGTCAGATTCTCGATCGCCGCGCCAATGGAAACATCTCCCGATGGCGCCGGTGACAGATCGATGCCCATGTACGCCCAGCCGGTTTCCGAATCCACGCGCCCCGCGTGCCGCTCGATATCAAAAGCGCTGCTCGCCAGCGAATCCGTCAGCCGCTGCCGCGCCGTGGCGAGGTCCGGAGCGCCCTTGAACGCCGCGGCCACCACGTTGGCCGATTCCAGCGCAATCGCGAATTGGTGGCCGAAGCCGCTGTGGTACGCCGCCGGAAAAAACGGCGTCAGCGGCTGCACCATCGCGATCGCCGCAAAACGGAAATTGCCCTGGCTGTGTTCCGTCTCCTCGAGTTTTTTCATCACGCGTGCCGCTGCGCCCACCGCGCCCCAGCGCACGCCTTCTTCGCCCGCTACAACCACGGTGCCGTTTAACTGTTTCGTATTGACCAAGATTTCCGCGAGCAGGTCCGCTTGCGTGGTACTGTCGCCGGCATTGAGCATCGCCGGCCCGATGGATGCTGCAAACTTTTCTCGTTGCGCAAGCGCGTCGTATTCCTTGAAAAACGCGACAGCCTGCTGCGTTGTCAGGCCCTGGGTGTACTCCGGAAATGGCTGTGTCGCAATGCGAATCGTCTGCACCGCGTATCCGCGCGATTCCAGTGTCGTCCGCGCGCGCCGCAACAGTTTCAGCGCATCAGCCACCTGCTGCTGGTATTGCGCCCGGTCCAGATTGATGAACGCCGTAATCGCCCGTATCTTCGGCTTCTCCTGCGCCGCCGCCGCATTCTGCTGCGCCTGCGCACCACTCGTCAGCATCACGAGCAGAAAAATCAATGCTGATAGCTTGCCAATGGAAAAACGCGGATCGCGAAAGCCAGAGAGGCGCATGGGACATTGCTCCTTGTAGGGGCGCAGCATGCTGCACCCCATTAGCTTACAAGATTCAACACACAAGGGATGAGTTGGATAAAAAATGTAGGGGAGGACTTCAGTCCGCCCTCCTCTACACATATGCGGCAATGCCCGTGATGCGCTCGCCGATCACCAGTTTGTGAATGTCGTTCGTGCCTTCGTAAGTGAACACGCTTTCGAGGTTGTTCATGTGGCGCATGATGCAGTAATCGTCCACGATTCCGTTGGCGCCGAGGACGTCGCGCGCCTTGCGGGCCGTATCGAGCGCGATGCCCACGTTGTTCATTTTCAGCATCGAAATATGCGACGGATCGACTTTGCCTTTGTCTTTCAGTTTTCCGACGTGCAGCGCCAGCAATTGCCCCTTCACGATTTCCGTGATCATCCACGCCAGTTTTTCCTGCACGAGTTGGTGTGAAGCGATGGGCTTGTTCGCGAACTGCTTGCGCGTCTTCGCGTATTGCAGCGCCGTGTCGTAACACGCCATCGCCGCCCCCAGCGCGCCCCAGCCGATTCCATAGCGCGCCTGGTTCAGGCAACTCAGCGGCCCCTTCAAGCCCACGACGCCGGACAGCAAATTCTCTTCCGGAATCTCGCAATCCGTGAACGATAATCCGGAAGTTACCGAAGCACGCAGCGACCACTTCCCGTGCACGTCCCAGGCCTTGAATCCCGGCGTGCCTTTTTCCACCAGGAATCCGCGGACTTTGTCGTCTTCCGCTTTGGCCCACACCAGCGCCACGTCCGCGATCGAGCCGCTGGTGATCCACATTTTCTCGCCGTTCAAAACATACTTGTTGCCCTTCTTCACCGCGCGCGCCAGCATCCCGCCAGGATTCGATCCGAACTGCGGTTCCGTCAAGCCAAAACAGCCGATGGCTTTGCCCTGCTGCAAAAGCGGCAGCCACTTGTTTTTCTGCGCGTCGCTCCCATACGAATAAATCGGATACATCACCAGCGCACCCTGCACGGAAACAAAACTGCGCAATCCGGAATCGCCGCGCTCCAGTTCCTGGGTCATCAATCCATACGCCACGTTGGACATCCCGGCGCAGCCGTAACCGTGCAGGTTCGCGCCAAAAAATCCCAGCTCGCCGAGTTGCGGAATCAAATGTTTCGGAAACGTCCCTTCGCGGCTGTATTTTTCGATGATGGGAATAATTTCGTTTTCGACGAATTCGCGCGCGGTTTGCCGCACCAATTTTTCTTCGTCGTTCAACTGCGAATCAAAATCGATAAAATCCACTCCGCCAAATTTGGCCATGCTTCTCTCCTCGTTTCCGGCAGCGGCAATGCAACTTACACGCGCAGCTCTCTATAGCGCGACTTCCTTCCGGCCACACGTGATCGGTTCGCAGGAAAATTGAGTGCTGCGGGCGCCGTGCTCAATAGGCGTCCCGTTGGGGCACAATTCCAACCCTGCGATTGTAGCAAGCCGCAGAAAAAGGCGGCAACAAAGCCGCCGGTCGCTCGTGAATTATTTTCTAACTTATGTTCTTTCAGTTTCGAAACAAAATGGCTAAGCGACGCGGCGGACAATTCTTGCTGTGCTCGATGCCTGATCGGAACGGCGCAAAACTCCGGCACCACGATTCCTGCGCCCAACATGCCACGTTTCCACCCGCGCTGCACTGTTCCGAAGTGGAACTGCGATTTTTTACCTCTCTAAGTCCGGGTAGCCATAGGAGTTATTCACCGCTCGCAGTTGGCGTCCCAAGTGCTGCATTCATGCTGGTGGAAGCTGGCATCTCCCCCGAAAGTCCTTTCTGTAAGCGCCCGTTAGAAAGCAGCTAAATCATATGAAGAATAATCGCAAGAAAAATTGGATGCGGCGAGGCCGCCAAGGCGGATTCAGCCTGATTGAACTCCTGGTTGTCTTGTTCGTCGTGATGATTGTCGCGGGGCTGGCAGTTCCCAATGTCCTCTTGGCGGTTTCCAATATACGGTTACGCGCGTCGGCGGCCGATCTGGCCGGACTGATGCAACTGGCGAGAATCACGGCGGCGAAGAACAACGCGACGTACGAAATTCTCTACGCGACGCGCAACGGCGCGCGGATTGCCTATATCGATCTGAACGGGAATGGCAGCTTCGACACCGGAGAACCGATGGTGCAGTTCAGCGGGACCACGGTGCCCGCCTCTGGCGCTCCCAGCGGCAACGGACAACCCTCTGTTTATGTACTTGCGGGAGATACGGGAACTGGATCGTACGACAACACCAACACGCTGGGATACACGGGGAGAGGTTTGCCATGCAACTTTGACACCACGACAACTCCCGCGACGTGCAGCACCCCGGCGGCGAAGTATTTTGTCTACTACCTCGCGGATACGCGGGTGGGCGGATCAGGATGGGCGGCGGTGGTGGTGACCAAAGGTGGCCGCGCAAAGATCGTGACGTGGAACGGCAGCTCATGGAACTGACAAGAAAAAGCAAACGCGCAAGCCAGCGCGGGATGTCCTTGATCGAACTGATGATCGCCAGCCTGGTGCTGACGGTGGGAGTCCTGGGATGCGCCACGCTGATTCCCCTGGCGATCGGGACGAATTCCAGGAACAGGCAGCAAAGTAATTCGACGGTCATCGCACAAATGACCATGGAAAAAATAACGAGCGCCTCGGCCGGAGGAGCGGCAGCGCTTATCATTACGGACTGCGCCAGCACTGTAAATACCATCAACATCACGGGATCGGTGGCAGGAACCGGAGGAACGCTGTTGTCCACGGGTTCCATCGATTTTTCACAGGCTCTGGGAAGCTCGGGCGCGCCGGCAGGTTATTACATGTCGTACACATCGTGCGGCACGGCCGGCCGGCAATCCATATATGACGTGCGCTGGAACGTGCAAACACCGTCGAGCTACGTGAAACTCGTGACCGTTTCCGCGAAGCTGAAGGGTTCGGGGACAAACCAGATTTTGTTTTCGCTTCCGGTGACGATTCGCACGATGGTTGGAGGGAGCTGACGTGAACGGAAACAACCGAGCGCACCATCGAAGAAACGGATTCTCCCTGCTGGAGATGATGGTGACGGTTGCCATCCTGGGCATCGTTACCGCCGGATTATTCGTGCAGATTGATATGGCCCAACAGCGCGCCTTCAGCGAGCAGATCAAGCTCGACAATTTTCAGGAAGCCCGCGATTTCGTCGATCAGTTTTTCCGTGACGTCAACCAGATCGGGTATCCGAATTCGCGGATGGTGGATACCTCAAGCCTTTCGTGGTCGCCGGCGCTTGCCTCTCCGCTCATCAATGACAACCGGATGGCCATCGGCCTGGTGAAAATAGATGCGAATGAAATCCGCTTCGAAGGGGACATGAACGGCGACGGGGTCGTGCAGAGTGTCATTTATATGATCAACGGCTCCGGGAGCTGCGCGCTGTGCCTGCAACGCAGTCAGGTGGACAAGGTGAGCGCCAATCCGCTAACAGGCCAGACGCAGAACTGGGGAACCGAAGTGAACGACGTGATTAACGCCGCCACGTTTTCCTACTTCAAGGCGGATGGAACACAGGTCACCGTGCTGCCGGTAGATATCAGCACCGCCGGCGGCGCGCAGACCATCGCCTCGATCAAGACCATCCAGGTAAGCCTAATCATTCGAAACAACGCGGTGCTGGATCCCAAGACGAGGCAGCCCATCGAGACAACCTTCCAGGGAGAGGTTTCGCTGAACAATTGTTCGATGGCGGCGTCGGGCTTACCCATGTCGTGTAATTAGGAGAACATGATGATCAGATTTAGAAACAGGATACCCACAAAGTCCGAACGCGGTATTGCGCTGATCCTCGCATTATTAGTGCTGTTGCTGGTGAGTGCGGTGCTGATGGGCATGATCCTGATGTCCAACACGGAAACCAATATCAGCGCAAATTTTCGCGATGAGCAAACGGCGTATTTTGCGTCCAAGGCGGGGATCGAAGAGGTGCGTGACCGGATGCGCTCCAGTGCGACGAACAGCTTGAGCAGCAATATTCCGACGACAGCACTGCCCGGCGCGGCTAACGGAGTTCTTTACATCATCAACCCGGCGTCGGGAGAGACCGTTACTCCCTGGCTGCCCCTGGGAACCAATTATCCAGATACCGAAATCTGCAAGGAAGTCACTTGCGCGAGCGGTGTGCCTACAGGTAGCTGGTATGCCATCACGCAATCCGCCAGCACGACCTACGCGGCTACTCCCATCCTTCCGTGGAAGTGGGTCCGCGTGATGGCCAAAGCCAACAAATCAGACACCGGGGCGACGCGCGTCACCTCGGTCGACGGCACGACAAATGGAAACCGTGTTTGCTGGACAGGGACGAACGAAATTTCGACGGCAGCGGCAAGCTGCGCGGCAGCCAATGCCAACTACCTGCCGGTGTATGAGCTGACGGCGCTGGCGGTAACCAGCAGCGGCTCACGCCGAATGACGCAATATGAAATAGACAGAACGTCCTTTCCGCCGATGCCCGGAGCGATGACTTTTGACGGGGCGAATCCGGACTTTACCATCAATCCAAACTCGAATGCGTTCAACGTGAATGGCACGGACGCCGCTCAAGGGCCGAACGCCGGAACGGGATGTGGCGCGGCCGCCAATCAACCTGCACTGGGAGGCTTTGACAACACTTCCGTAACCAGTTTGGATGGACAAGTCAACCGTCCGGGTAGTTACACATCGGGAGCGACGCCAACCCCTGCCATTACGAACGTAAATTCCGCGCTGGGCCCGCTGGCCACAGTGGATGGATTGACGAACCTGGTCAACTCGGTCACCGCCGCGGCGGGCGCTGCCAACGTCTTTCCCAATGCCAATAGCGCCACTCCCACAAACCTGGGTACCGATGCCGCGCCCGTAGTTAACGTCGTGCAAGGAGATTTCACTCTGAGCGGCTCCGGGTCGGGAATTCTGCTGGTCACGGGTACGCTGACCATGAATGGTTCGCCCAGCTTCGATGGAGTCATTCTGGTAATCGGGGATGGAAATGTACAAAAGAACGGCGGAGGGAATGGCACGGTGAACGGTTCTTTGCTCGTAGCCAACCTGTACAGCAACACTCCTCCGACGTATACGAATCTCATTCCCCTGGGATCCAATCATCCCCCTGGCATACCAACGATCAGCTGGAACGGCGGCGGAAACGCGACGATTCAATATGACAGTTGCTGGATCAGTGCGGTCACCCAGTCGTTTCCTTATAAGCTCGTGTCACAACGTGAGCTGATCTACTAGCGGCGAGATAATCTGTATCGCGAAGGCTTCGCCCCAAGACCCAAACAGATGTCCAAACAAATGAGAACCCTGGCCGCTGCTTGACTCTTACGGTGGCGAGCGGCGAAACTTTCTCTTTGACATCTCAGCGTACGAGGGTCCGTGCCGAAAAAAACTTTGGTGTCCGCGAAACGTACTTCAGGACGCAACAAAAAACTTCCAACGCAACCGCAAATCCTGATTTTTGATGTGGACGGAGTGCTCGTCGACGTGCGCGGGACGTACTGGCGGTCGGCGCTCGAAACGGTGCGCTACCTTACGGGCAAGCGCGTTACTTACGCGGAGCTGCACAAGTGGAAGAGTAAGCCGGGATTCAACGACGACTGGAGCATGGTGTCGGCGTGGGTCACGGAGCTGGGACGGCCCAGCACGTACGACGAAGCGCGCGTGGCGTTCGAACGATTTTATTGGGGCAGCGATGGGAAGCCGGGGAACGTTCGAAACGAGAAGCTGATCGTCACACCGCGACAGATCGAGCGGTGGGCGGGGCGATTCGAATTGAATCTTTTCACCGGGCGGACGCGGCAGGAGTTTTCTTTCACGTTCGAACGCTGGCCGGCAACGAAATACTTCCGCACCATTATCACCATGGACGACGCGAAGAAGAAGCCGCATCCCGAGGGCTTGCAGAAGATTCTTGGGGAGCGTGATCCCGCCACGGCGTTGTATCTGGGCGACAATATAGATGATGCTCTGGCCGCGCGTGAAGCCGGCGTTCCGTTCATGGCCATCATCGCGCCGGGCGAGCACGGTTACCGGCAGCGCGCGGAGCGTTTCCGGGAGCTCGGAGCGCTCGCGCTGCTTCCCCGGGCCACGGATCTCAATGCCTGGCTGAAATAATCCGCCGGGAACCTTTCCATTCAGAGCCGGGAATACGATAATGGACTCTTGCAGTCTCTTCAGGATTCACTTATGAAAATCATCCGCTTTACCGAACTCCTAATTTTCACCGTTATTGCAGGGCTGTCACTTCTTGTTACCGCCGCGACTTACGCTCAGGCGCCGGCCGGACCGCTCACCGGTGTGCCAACTCAACCTGGGCCCGCGACGGAAGCAAAGCCTCCAGCACCGCTGCCGCCTCCGCGAACTACCATTCTGGGCGCGTGGAAGTTCAACCGGGATGAGAGCGATGATCCGCGCAAGAGATCGGAGGATGACCGGGGATCCAATAATGGAGGTTATGGAGGGAGACGCGGCGGAGGAGGATATCCAGGTGGGTATCCCGGCGGAGGGCGTGGCGGGTACGGCGGTCCGCGCGGAGAAAGCGATGAAGAGCGGCAGAAAATGCACGAACTGCTGAGCCCGCCGAGCACGGTGGCAATTTCCATGACGGGCGCGGAAGTCGATATGCTGGATGACCGGGACCGCAAGCGGGCATTCATGACCGACGGAAGGAAATTGCAGAAATCCAAAGATGATAATTATCAGGAAATCGCCGCGAAGTTTGACGGGAACCGGCTGATCACCGACGAAAAAAGCCCGCGCGGCGGAAAAATGAGCCGCACGTTTGAACTATCCGCCGATGGGAGACAGTTGTACGAAACGCTGCACATGGACAGCGGGCGCAACAGGTCGATTGACGCACGCTTTGTGTACGACATACCGGCGTTGCCACCGTCCCAGCGGAAGCAGTAAAAGAGGTTTTACGATCTGGTCTGACTCGACAGACAGTGAGCCGTGCTTCCTCACCGAACAACAACCCTAAAGATTGAGGTACAATCCGCACACGCTAACGAAGATTAGCGAGGTTGAAGGTGTGCCGCGGTCCGTATTGGCACCGCCAATCTTGTATCCAAGCACGTCGAGGAGGATTTCCATGAAGATTTCAGGTTTAAGCCGTTTTGCGGGTTGTGTGTCTGTTCTGCTGCTCGGAGTTTTCGCGCTGGCCAGTCCGCCGGCGGGAAATTATCACTTGCTGAAGAAAGTTCCGCTGGGCGCTGCGCCGGGCGGCGGAGAGTATTTTGACTATTTGACGGCCGATGCTCATGGGCGGCGGGTGTACGCTTCGCACGGAACGGAAGTGAAGGTGGTCGATGCGGACAGCGGAGCGGTGTTGGGCGCGATTACCGGATTGAAACGGTGCCACGGGGTGGCGCTGGTGGAGGAACTCGGTAAAGGATTCATCAGCGACGGGACCGGCAAGATCGTGATTTTCGATACGGCGAGCTTGAAAGTGACCGGTGAGGTCAAGGGCGAAGAAGACGCCGACTCTATTATTTACGATCCGGCGTCGAAACGCGTTTTTGTGTTCAACGGCGACAGCAAGAGCGCGACGGTCATCGATCCGGCTAAGGGGACGGTTGTGAAGAGCATTCCCTTGGGCGGCGGCCCGGAGTTTGCGGTGGCGGATGGCAAGGGAACGGTATTCAACAATATTGAAGACAAGAACGAGGTGGTAGCGATCGATTCCAGCACGCTGACGGTGAAGTCGCGGTGGCCGGTGGCGCCCGCGGGACAAGTTACCGCTTTGGCGATGGACCGGGAGCACCGGCGGCTTTTCTCGGCAGGCCGCAATCCGCAAAAGCTGGTGATCCTGGACGCGGACAACGGCAAGGTGATTCAGTCGTTTGCCATCAGCGCGGGGGCCGATGCGAATGTTTTCGAGCCGGAGACGGGTCTGATCTTTGTGTCAACGCGCGACGGCAATGTGCACATTTTTCATGAGGACACCCCGGACAAATACAGCGAAGTGGAGACGGTGAAAACGGAGTTCGGGGCCAAGACGATGGCGCTCGATTCGAAGACTCACAATCTGTACTTGACGACCGCGGATTTCGGACCGGCTCCAGCTCCCACGACGGAGCACCCGCACCCGGGTCCGGCTGTGATTCCGGGAACGTTCCACCTGCTGATTTACGGAAGATGAGCGAAAGGGCCGCGTTGACGGAAGCCGCGCTGGATGCTATAAAATACTGTTTCACTGGGCAGCGAGAAGCCCACCGTGCGCTCGCATGGGGTGTGAGCGCGGCGCGGCTGCCAACCGAACTTTAGGCGACACAACTTTCGATGCAAGGTATCGGTCACCAACTTGGCGAACTGTTCCTTCAGGCTGTGCCTACAGTCCTGATTATCCTCTTTTTTTACTTCACCTTACGGGCGCTTTTCTTCAAACCACTCTTGCAGGTGATGGCCGAACGGGAGGCCCGCACCGTAGGGGCCCAGAAGGCCGCTGAGGCGGCTCAGGCGGCCGCCGCCGAGAAGGTCAAGCAATATCAAGATGCGCTGCGGCAGGCGCGCGGGCAGGTTTATGCCGAGCAGGAGGCTGCGCGAAAGAAGCTGCTCGACGAGCGCGCCGTACAGCTCAAAGAAGCGCGCGCAAAGGCCGCCGGGGAAGTCAGCGCTGCGAAGGATCGTGTTGCGCGGGAGCTGGCCGCGGCGAGGCGCGACGTGGAAGCGACGGTCGCGGAGCTTTCCGCTGAAATTGCACGACGCATCCTGCAAAGTCCGCCGCGCCCGGGCCGGGGCGGCACTCCCGCAAGAGAGGCTCGATGACGCGAAATCGCAGAGTTTTCTCCGCTGCCAGTGTGCTAATTGTGCTGCTGTTTGCGGCAACGATGGCGCACGCCGCAGAAGAAGGCGGCAACGCAGGTGCCGAGAAGGCGACGGAAATTTTCAAGTGGATCAACTTTGCAATCGTCGCTGGACTCCTGCTTTGGGTTTGCTTGAAGAAAGCGCCGGCTTTTTTTGGCGGGCGCGCCGCGGCGATCAGCTCAGCAATTACCAAAGCCACCAGCATCAAGGCGGCGGCGGACGCGCAGCTTCGTGAAGCGGAGAGCAAGCTGGCAAATCTCCAGAAGGAAGTGACGGAGCTCCACGCGTTTGCTGCGAAGGAAGCTACAGCGGAAGTCGAGCGCATTCGCGCTGTGACGCAGTCTGACGCGCAAAAAATCGCGGCTGCGGCAAAAGCGGAAATCGAAGCGACGGAACGCGCCGCGCGGCTGGAACTAAAAGCGATTGCCGCCAAGCTGGCGGTCGACGGAGCGGAATCGCTGCTCGCGAAGCAACTGACGCCGCAGGCACAGGAATCGCTGATCAGCAATTTTGTGAAGAGCCTGGAAGGGAGGCCGAATTGAAATCCGCGAGCCTCCAGTACGCGAACGCGCTGGCGGACATTGCCCTGGCGCAAGGCGCGGGCGAAGCCGCCGCCAAGCAGTTGAGCGCTTTTGGCGCGGCGTGCGCGGAATCCGGGGAGCTGCGTACGTTTTTGGCCAGCCCCGCGGTAGGCATTGAAGACAAGCACGAGGTCATCGAAAAAATCGCCGCGCGGATCGGGGCGAGCAAGATCATCCGGAATTTTCTGTTCGTGATTGCCGACCACCGGCGCACGCAGCTGATTCCGGAAATTGTGGACATGTTTCAGCAGGTGATCCGGCAACGGCAGGGCATTGCGGAGGCGGAGATTTCTTCCGCAGTTGCATTGAACGCGGCGCAGAAAAAAGAGTTGGCGGCAACGCTCGTGCGCCTGACCGGTAAAAAAATCGAGCCGAAGTATTCGCTCGACCCAAAGTTGCTGGGAGGCGCAGTGGTGCGGATTGGCGACACGATTTACGATGGTTCGCTGCGCAGCCGGTTGAATGAGATGCGCGCGAGCCTGGCGGCGGAGTAATTCGCGATTGGCATTATGGCCGGGCATGAGCCCGGCGGTTAGACAGGCTGAGACGGAAACGACGGAGCAGGCATGGCGAACATCAAGGCAGACGAAATCAGCAAGATTCTGCGCGAGCAGATCGAGAATTACGAACAGACCGTTTCGGTCGACGAAGTCGGCGCGGTCATCAGCGTCGGCGACGGGATTGCGCGCGTGCACGGCCTGGAGAAGGTCATGGCCGGCGAGATGCTGGCGTTCCCGCAAAACGTTTTCGGCATTGCGCTGAACCTCGAAGAGGAGGAAGTCGGCGTGGTGCTGCTGGGCGAATCCTTTGAGTTGAAAGAAGGCGACGTCGTCAAGCGCACGAACACGATTATGTCCGTGCCGGTGGGCGAAGCGCTCGTAGGGCGCGTGGTGAACCCGCTGGGCCAGCCGGTGGACGGCAAAGGCCCCATCGCCACGAAGCAGCGCAATCCGCTGGAGAAGATTGCTCCGGGCGTGCTGGACCGCCAGCCGGTGCGCGAGCCGCTGCAGACTGGCATCAAGGCCATTGATTCCATGATTCCGATTGGCCGCGGGCAGCGCGAGCTGATCATCGGAGACCGCCAGACCGGCAAGACTGCAGTCATTCTCGACACCATCATCAATCAAAAGGGCGGCGACATCATTTGCATTTACTGTGGCATCGGGCAGAAACGCTCGACGATCGCGCAGGTCGTGAAGACGCTGACCGACGCGGGGGCGATGGACTACACCATCGTCGTTACGTCCTCGGCGGCTGAGCCGGCTTCGCTGCAGTACATCGCGCCTTACGCCGCGTGCGCCATGGGTGAATTTTTCCGTGACACGAAGCGGCATGCCGTAACGTTTTACGACGATCTTTCCAAGCACGCGCAGGCTTACCGCGAAATCTCGTTGTTGCTGCGTCGCCCTCCCGGACGCGAGGCGTTCCCCGGCGATGTGTTCTATCTCCACTCGCGCTTGCTGGAACGCGCGGCGAAATTGAACGACAAGCTCGGCGGCGGCTCGCTGACGTCGCTGCCGGTCATCGAAACGCAGGCGGGCGACGTCTCCGCTTATATTCCAACGAACGTGATTTCGATTACCGACGGGCAGATTTATCTGGAAGCCGACCTTTTCAACGCGGGGATCCGCCCGGCGATCAACGTCGGCATTTCGGTCAGCCGCGTGGGCGGGAACGCGCAGATCAAGGCGATGCGGCAGGTGGCCGGTTCGCTGCGGCTGGACATGGCGCAGTACCGCGAACTTGCGGCGTTCGCGCAGTTTGGCGCCGACCAGCTCGACAAGGTGACACAGGGGCAGCTGGCGCGCGGACAGCGGCTCACGGAAATCCTGAAGCAGGATCAGTACGTGCCTCTGGCCGTAGAGAAGCAGGTGCTGATTCTCTATGTGGCGACGAGCGGCCTGCTGGACTCCGTGGCGGTTCCGGAAGTTCGGCGGTTTGAGCGGGAGTTCGTGCAGTTTGTGGAGACGAACTATCCGTCGATCCTGAAGAATATCGCGGCGAAGAAGGCGCTCGACGACGCGATCAAAGCGGAAGTCAAGACGGCGGTCGAGGCGTTCAAGGAACGATTCACGGCGGCGGCCGCGGCTGCGCAGTGAGGGGCGCTTAACGAATAACGATGGCCACACTTCTCGATTTCCGGCGCCGCATCCGCTCGGTGAAGAACACGCAGCAGATTACCCGCGCGATGAAGTTTGTCGCGGCGGCCCGGCTGCGCCGCGCGCAGGAAGCGGCGATCGCGGCACGTCCTTACGCTAAAGAGCTGGCGCGGATGCTGCGATCGATCATGTCGCGCATTGATGAGCCGCAGCACCCGCTGCTGGCGCACCGGGCCGAAGAAAGGATTCTCGCCATCGTCCTGACGGGCGAGCGCGGGCTGGCCGGCGCGTTTAACGCCAACATTCTTCGCAAGGCTAACGATTTCTTGCGCGCCAACAAGGGAAAGAAAATTTCGACGATCCCCGTGGGGAAGAAGGGCCGGGACTCGCTGAAAAAGGCGGGGTTCAACATCATCGCGGAATATGTGAACGTCCTGGCGCGGGTGGACTTTGCGACCGCGCGGGAGATCGCCCAACTCGTTACGGATCTCTATGCGAAGGAAGAGATCGATTCGGTGTACATCGTGTTCAGCGAATTCAAGACGGTGATGACGCCGAACCTGGTAGTCACCAAGCTGCTGCCGGTTGAAGGAGTTCACGCGGACGAAGAATCCGCCGCCGAAAAAGAGAGTGCGCAGATAGATTACATCTACGAGCAACCCGTGGACCAACTCCTCGGCAAACTGCTGCCGCGCTACGTCGAGACGCAGATTCTGCGCGCGATGCTGGAATCTTCCGCGGCGGAACACGCGGCGCGGATGACGGCGATGGAATCGGCAACCAAAAACGCGGGAGACGTAATCGAGGCCCTGACGCTGCACATGAACAAGGTGCGGCAGGCTGCGATTACAAAAGAGATTATCGAGATTGTTAGCGGCGCCTCCTACGGCGCTTAGGAGAAAGCGGCATGGCAGAGAAATACGCAGGCGTGGGGCACGTTGTGCAGGTCATTGGGCCCGTCATGGACATTCAATTCGAGGCGGGGCATCTGCCGGCGATTTATAACGCGGTACGCATTACGAGTGAGGGCTTCAACATTCCGGAGCCGCTCGACGTGACGGCTGAAGTGCAGCAGCACCTCGGGGAGGGCCGCGTTCGCGCAATCGCCATGGAACCCGTCGAGGGCATGGTCCGCGGCATGAAGGCCTATGACCTGGGAAAAGGAATTGAGGTTCCCGTGGGCCGCTCAACGCTGGGCCGCGTGATGAATGTCCTTGGGAAGCCCGTCGATCAGCTCGGCCCGATCGTCAGCGACACGTACTATCCGATTCATCGCGCAGCGCCGTCGCTCGAGGATCAGTCCACGACGCTGGAAATGTTTGAGACGGGAATTAAAGTCGTTGACCTGATCGAGCCGTATTTGAAAGGCGGCAAGATTGGTCTATTCGGCGGCGCGGGCGTGGGCAAGACCGTGCTCATCATGGAGCTGATTCACAACGTCGCGATGAAGCACGGCGGCGTGTCCGTGTTCGCTGGCGTGGGCGAGCGCACGCGTGAGGGCAACGACTTGTGGCTGGAAATGTCCGAAGGCGGCGTCATCGTGCCGGGCAATTCGGAAAAATCGCGCGCGGCGCTGATTTACGGACAGATGACCGAGCCACCGGGGTCGCGTCTGCGCGTGGGCTTGACCGGACTAACGGTTGCGGAATATTTCCGCGACCAGGAGCACCTCGACGTGCTCCTCTTCATTGACAACATTTTCCGTTTCGTGCAGGCGGGATCTGAAGTTTCGGCGTTGCTCGGCCGCATGCCTTCGGCCGTAGGCTACCAGCCGAACCTCAACACGGAAATCGGCGAGTTGCAGGAACGCATCACCTCAACGAAGAGCGGGTCGATCACCTCGGTGCAGGCTATCTACGTGCCGGCGGACGACTACACAGACCCTGCTCCGGCCGCGACGTTTGCGCATCTGGACGCGACGACCAACCTGAGCCGCCAGATCGTGGAGCGCGGCATCTACCCGGCGGTCGATCCGCTGGCCAGCTCCTCGCGCATTCTCGATCCGCGGATCGTCGGCGCCGAACACTACGCGGTGGCGCGCGGCGTAAAATCGATTCTGCAGCGCTACAAGGACTTGCAGGACATTATCGCGATTCTCGGCGTCGAGGAACTCTCCGACGAAGACAAGCGCACCGTGGCGCGCGCGCGCAAGATCGAACGATTCCTATCGCAGCCGATGTTCGTGGCCGCGCAATTCACCGGGCTGGAAGGCAAGTACGTCAAGATCGAGGACAGCGTACGCAGCTTCAAGGAAATCGTCGAAGGCAAATACGACGACGTTCCGGAGCAGGCGTTTTACATGGTGGGCACGATCGAGGAAGCATTGGAGAAGGCCGAAAAGATGAAGGCGAGCGCGTAGGAACAATGTTGCCCGATGCCATTGAGCTGGTGGTCGTCACGCCGGAAAAGCAATTGCTTCGCGAGAAAACCGTCGAAGTGCAGATGCCCGGCGAGGGCGGCTACCTGGGGATATTGCCCGGACACGCTCCGCTCATGACCGAGTTGGGAATCGGCGAACTCAGTTATCACGACATGGGTGGAAAAGAATCCGCGCACGTGGCGATCGTTCGCGGATTCGCGGAAGTTCTGCCAGACCGTGTCACCGTTCTTGCAGAAACCGCGGAGCGCGCCGAAGAGATCGACGTGCAGCGCGCCAAGGATGCGCTGGCTCGCGCGGAGAAGCGCCTGGCGTCGAATGACCCAAATATCGATTGGGACCGGGCCAACATCGCTCTGCAGCGCGCGCTGATTCGCATCCAGGTGGCCACCAAGCGGCGCAGTGCCACTGTTGCGGGCTCGTGAAGCATCCTCCCCTATTGCTGCTTGCGCGACGCGACGCGCCCCTTCCCTCCATCGCTCGCATCTAATGGACTGGACTGGAGCTACTAATGGAACCCATCACCATGTACAGCACCGCCTGGTGCCCCGATTGCCGGCGCGCGAAATCCTTCTTGAAGGAACGCGGCGTGAGTTTTCGTGAAGTGAACATTGAAGAGGATCCGTCGGGCGAAGAGATCGTTCTGAAGGCCAACGACGGGAAGCGCGTAGTTCCCACACTGGAAGTCGGCGGCAGATATTTTGCTTGCAGCCCGTTCGATGCGGAGCAGCTTGCCGAGGAACTCAACATTCCCCTGAATCCTTGACGCGTGGAATGACTCTTCTTTGCGGGACAGACATTCCTGTCTGTCATGAAACCTTAAGACAGACGGGCAAGAATGCCTGTCCTACCTAATTTAGCGGGACGCCTCGGGCCCAGACGTTCGTTACGTGCAATCCCTCATTAAGAAGCAGAATATCCGCATCGGCACCCGCGCGCAGGGAACCTTTCTTGAATTCAATGCCAAGCAGCGTGGCGGGATTCAGCGTCAACATGCGCACGGCATCGGGCAAGGGGGTGCCCAGCGCGACGATGTTTCGCAGGGCGCGATCCAATGTCAGCGTGCTGCCTGCCAGCGTCCCCTCGGCATTCCTACATACGCCGCCACTGACCGTTACCTCGAAGCCGCCAAGCATGTACTTTCCGTCCGGCATGCCCGTTGCGGAAAGGCCGTCGCTGACCAGGGTAACGTGGGCGGCGCCTTTGGCTATGAGGAGAAGTTTCATAGCGGCTTCTTCGACGTGCACGCCGTCGGCGATCAGTTCGGCGTTGATGTCCGGCGAAGTGAGAACGGCGCCGATCACGCCGGGATCGCGGTGGGAAAACGGACGCATGGCGTTGTAAACGTGAGTGGCACTGTGCGCCCCGCGGGCCATAGCGGCGCGGGCTTGTTCGTACGTGGCGTTGGTGTGCCCGATTGAAACAACCAAGCCGGCTTCCCGCGCAGCGTCAATGCAGGGCGCTGCCCCAAGCACTTCCGGCGCGATCGTCAGGATCCTGGCGTTGCCCGCCGCGGCCTTCAGGAAGCGATGGAGCATGTCCGCCGACGGCAGCTGAATCCATTCCATAGGATGAACCCCGCGGCGCTCCTTGCTGATGAAGGGCCCTTCGAAATGGATGCCAAGAATTTCGGCGTGCGGCTCATCGGTTTCGTGCTGCTGTGCGATATAGGAAGCGATGCCTTCGACGGCGCGAAGAGTTTCGTCCGTACTGGCGGTAACGGTTGTGGCGACGAGAGACGTAGTGCCGTATTCCGAGACTTTTCGCGTAACGGCTCGCAACGCGGCGCCCGTTCCCTCCATGACGTCATGTCCCCCCGCGCCGTGGATGTGCACATCCAGAAAGCCGGGAACGGCTGTCTTGCCGGTGGCACGCACTTCCTGCGCTCCCGCGGGAAGGCTCATTCCGAAACGTGGGCCAATTGCTTCGATGACCCCATCGCGGATGAGGATCCCCGCGTCGTTGATTTCCGTTGTGGGAGTGAAGGCACGCGAGGCGTGAATGAGAGTCGTCGACATGGCAGTGCAACATCGTAACGGAAATGCCTCGGGAGGCAAAATAAAACGGGCGCCCCGAAGGACGCCCGTCATGGAAGAACAGCCAAAGATTTACTTGGCCATGTCGATGCTGCTGAGCTTGAGCGTATCGCCATCCACGGTGCCCTTGACGGTCACGTGATGGCCGGCATGCGCCGCCACTTTGTCCTGCGCGTCGACAACGTACACTTTCTTGTCGGCGTCGTTCACGAACACGTACTTGGCGCCATGCTCCTTGACGCACTTGGTGGTGCACTCGCCGGCCTTGTCATTGGCGCCTTTGACTCCGCACTGGCTGTCAGAGATCCAGCCGGTCCAGGAATTATCCGCCGCCAACGTGAGTGCGCCCGCGAAGAGCGTTGCTGCCATTGCCACTGCAAATCGTACTTTCATGAGTTCCCCCTCCAGAAATCACTGCGGTTTTGATCCGCCGGGCCAGGCAATAGCTTGGCACAGCCCTAGACTGGTGTCCAGACACTTCCTAAGACCTACTACGGTTGAGCCTTATTCCCGGCTGGGCGCAAAAGAAAAGGGAGGATTCTCTGGAATCCTCCCTATCTTACTGTGCTCTCAAGGAGTTGAAGCTTGATCGCAGTGAGACTCGATTATTGCCCGGACGTCGCCGTGCTCGCCGAAGTCGCTCCCGCGCCCTTCGGGATGCTGAGGTAGCCCGTGGCGGTGGACTTGGTGACCTTGTTGACCACCAATTCGAGCGCGGTGCGGGTTCCCCCCGTGTAGAAGAAAATCGGCTCGTTGACGGAGCGATCCTTCTTCTCGAAACTGTTGTCATCGGCAAAAACGTTGATGGTGTAGCGGTTCTTCTTGGTGTTGGTGTCCTTCAGTTCGATCTGAATGCTGCCAACCTTGGTTGCACCGCCTTTGCGCTGCACGGTGAACTCGAAGTAATCGCGCTGCCCCATGCGGCGGAGCTGATCGATTTCATCGTGGTTGCGGGCGATGAGCGTGCCCATTTCGCTGCGCGCCATCTGAATGCTGTTCTTGGTGGCGTCCAGGTCGGTCTTGACGCCGGTGACGTCGCCGTTCAGCCTGTTGACGTCATCGCTGCTCGCCTTCGTGGCCAGTTCAGCCTTTACGGAAGTCGCAAGGTTGTCCACCTTTTTGTCTACTGCGACGGTGGCGTTCTTGTTCAGATTGCGGGCCGCGACCAGGTCCGCGTGGGTGACGTTGAGCTTATCCGTAACCACCTTCAGATCGCTCTGCAATTGCTGGTTAATATCGTCTTCCTTGGCCAGGCGTTGCGCCAGGGCGTCATTGTTCGCCTTTACGGAAGCCTGGGTCGTCTGCTCGATGCTCTTCGCTTGATTCAATGCGCTCCAGCCTACACCGAGGCTGAGCAGTGAGACACCGCCTAACACCGCTACCGCCAGTCCCACCCAACGGGGTGTCCCGGTGGTGGTGTGCGCGATCGCTGAATCTTGAAATTCGCTCATATACTTCGTTTCTCCTTTTGGCTTTCGCCCTGTGCCATGAAAATGTGCACCCGCGGAACCAAATGAGGGAACTGTGCCCCATCTGACGTAAGGTATGGAAAATCAGTGAGTTGAGGAGGGGAAGAGACGGGTCACCGAGGCCCTAAGAAAGGTACTAGTACCAGTAAAGATTACGTTGTCAAGTCCTCTGAAGTAAAATTTGCTCCGAGTGTCGGTTAAGGCACAACGAAGTGGGATCGAAAGATTGTGAGCGCAAAAAAGTGAAGACTTCCGCGCTTGGTTTACGATTCTAAACTACAGATTTTCAATGAATTAGAGAGGTGGTAGATCAGGCTGCTTGCGATGCAGGGTCCGTTACAGGAGTTCGTTCAGCACTGAAGTATCGGTCCAGGGTGTTGACCGCCGCTTCCAAAACCATGTGGCAGTCGGAGCAATTTTCGAGATGGTGCTTGATCTCGCACTCGACGGACGAGGAGAGACGGCCCTCTAAGTACCAGCAAATCAGATGGATGGTGTCCCTACAGCTCATACCCCTGTCCCCCAGGTTTCCAACGGGGTGAACAATCCCCAATTATGAGAGTGCACTTGGCTCGCCAAAGAGAAGCCGCGAAGGGAGAAAATTAACTATCGATAAATCAAAGGTTTAGGAACATTGACTCTATTGGGCCTGAATTGCGTGGGTTACAGTTTTGAAAAGATTACACGCGGCAGGGTTCAAGTGTGCATGATTTCAGTCCGAAATCGTTATCGCTGCGGAACGACCGTCATCTCCCGAAGGGCCGCGATTCTGTCTTCCAGCGGGGGGTGGGTGCTGAAGAGAGAAGACATGGTGCCCTGGCCAAAAAAGGGTTTGACGATGCACAGAGACGAAGTCGAAGGCGATATGGCCGTCGTGGGAATGCGGTTATTATACGCGCCCAGCTTTTGAAGAGCGCTGATCAGGCCGTAAGGGTTTCCGACCATGCGAGCGCCGGTTTCGTCGGCAGAGAATTCGCGAGTGCGGGAGAGAAACAGCTGAAGCATCAGGGCAGCGAAGGGCGCGAGAAAAATCATGAGCAGGGCAGAGATTCCGCCGCCGTCGCGATCATTGTCGCGATCTCTTCCAAAACCGCCAAAGAGCATGGCCCACCGGCCCATGGATGCGAGGTAGGTGATGGCGCCCGCGAGCGTCGCGGCGATCGAGGTCGTCAGGATGTCGTAGTTGCGGACGTGAGAGAGTTCGTGGCCGATCACGCCTTCGAGTTCGTCATCGTTCATCAACTCCAGCAATCCTTGGGTAACCGCCACGGAGGCGTGCTGCGGGTTGCGGCCGGTAGCGAAAGCGTTCGGCGCCGGCTCTGGAATCACATAAAGTTTCGGCACCGGAATGTTGGTTTTCCCTGCGAGTCTCTCCATCACGGCGTACAGCCTCGGCAACTGCTCGCGTGAAACAGGTTGTGCTCCGCTGGAAGAGAGGGCGATTTTGTCGGAGAAAAAATACGAAATTCCGTTCATCAAGACCGCAACGGCAAGCGCGATCTTCAAACCATTCGGTCCGCCGACGGCGCCTCCAGCGATGACCAGCAGGATGCTTAAGGCGATCAGCAATACGCCAGTTCTGAGAATTTTCATTTAGCCCTCGTCCCCAATATACGCAAAAGTTCAATAGAAACTGACAACGTCACATGGAAAAGCAAATGTACGGCAATCTACGATCTCCATAGTTTAGACTCGCGCGGCGGCTGCGGGTTGTTTTGGCGGCACACGCTCGAAGCGCATGGCGTCTTTTTTCGCATCGCGGTCCACGCGCACGTGATCGCCGGGCAGCACGGAGCCTTCCAGAATCTGCATGGCGAGAGGATCCTGAATGAGCCGCTGAATCGTTCGGCGAAGCGGCCGCGCGCCATAGGCCGGGTCGTAGCCCTCGCGCAAGAGGAGTTCTTGCGCCACAGGCGTCAACTCCAAAGTGATTTGGCGTTCGGCGAGGAGTTTCTCCACGCTCTTCAGAAGCAAGCCGACAATCTTTGCCAACTGTTCTTTGCCGAGCGGATTGAAAATGACAATCTCGTCGATGCGGTTGATGAATTCCGGCCGGAATGAGGCACGCAGCGCATCCATAGCTTCTTTTCTCGCTCGTTCCGGATCCTTCTCCGACAATTCGAAAATGGGGGACGACCCCACGTTGCTGGTCATTACCAGCACGGTATTTCGGAAGTCCACCGTGCGTCCCTTGCCGTCGGTGAGACGCCCATCCTCCAGAATCTGCAATAAGACATTGAATACGTCCGGATGGGCCTTCTCGATTTCGTCAAACAAGAGAACGGAATACGGATGGCGGCGGACCTGTTCGGTAAGTTGGCCGCCCTCTTCGTATCCGACATAGCCCGGAGGAGCGCCGATAAGTCGCGAAACACTGTGCTTCTCCATGTACTCGCTCATGTCGATGCGGATCATCAATTTTTCGTCGTCGAAAAGAAATTCGGCCAGTGCCCGCGCTAGCTCGGTCTTACCGACGCCGGTGGGTCCGAGAAAAATGAACGACCCGATGGGACGCCTGGTGTCGGAAAGTCCGGCGCGGCTGCGGCGCACGGCATTGGACACGCGGACTAGAGCGTCGTCCTGGCCGACGACACGCTGGCGCAGGCGCTCTTCCATGTGCACGAGCTTTAGCGCTTCGCCTTCAAGCAAGCGCCCTGTTGGAATGCCGGTCCACTTGCTGACCAGTTTGGCGATGTCTTCCTCGTCGACTTCTTCCTTCAGCATGGGAACGTCTTTCTGGACGGAAGCGAAATGTTCCTGGGCTTGCTTCAGGTCGCGCTCCGCCGCGGCGATTTTGCCGTAGCGGATTTCTGCTACTTTGGCGAGCTCGCCTGCGCGTTCAAATTTCTGCTCTTCCGCCTTGAGCTGCTCGATTTGCTCCTTGAGCTTGCGGATTTTCCCGATGGCTTGCTTTTCCGCTTGCCAGCGCGCTTTGCGCCCGCTGGAGTCTTCCTTCAGCTTCGCGAGTTCTTTCTCGATCTGTTTGCGGCGCTCTTTGGAATGCGCATCGGTTTCTTTCAACAGCGCCTGGCGCTCAATTTCGAGCTGCATGATGCGGCGCTCGATCTCGTCAATCTCCACAGGCAGGGAATCGATCTGCATGCGCAAGCTGGCGGCGGATTCGTCGATCAAGTCAATGGCCTTGTCCGGCAGGAAGCGGTCGGAAATATAGCGGTTGGAAAGTGTGGCCGCGGCGATGATAGCGGCATCCTTGATGCGAACGCCGTGGTGCACCTCATAGCGTTCCTTCAGCCCGCGCAAAATGGCGATGGTATCTTCCACCGTGGGCTCGGTGACGAGCACGGGCTGGAAGCGGCGTTCGAGCGCGGGGTCTTTCTCGATGTATTTCTTGTATTCATTGAGGGTGGTCGCGCCAATCGCGCGCAGCTCGCCCCGCGCCAGCGCCGGCTTGAGCATATTGGAGGCGTCCATTGCGCCTTCCGCCGCGCCTGCCCCCACGAGCGTGTGCAACTCGTCGATGAAAAGAATGATCTGCCCTTCGGCCTCAGTAATTTCTTTTAGCACGGCCTTCAGGCGGTCTTCGAATTCACCGCGAAACTTCGCGCCCGCGACTAAGGCGGCGAGATCCAGCGCCACAAGACGCTTGGTTTTCAGGACGTCCGGTACGTCGCCGGAGACGATACGCTGCGCCAAGCCTTCTACGATGGCGGTTTTGCCCACGCCGGGCTCGCCAATCAGCACGGGGTTATTTTTTGTGCGGCGAGCCAGAATCTGCATGACGCGGCGAATCTCCTCGTCGCGCCCGATGACCGGGTCGAGCTTTGACTTGCGGGCCAGTTCCGTCAGGTCACGAGCATATTTTTCCAGCGACGCGTAGGTGGCTTCGGGGTTCTGGGAAGTCACGCGCTGATTGCCACGCACGCTGGTCAACGCCCGCAAGATGGCCTCATGCGAAGCGCCATGCCGTTTCAACAATTTCCCCGCAGGGTCGCGATCTTCTCCGGCAATGGCCAGGAAAAGGTGTTCGGTCGAGACATACTCGTCTTTGAAGTTGCCGGCTTCCTTAAACGCGCGCTCCAGGGCGCCGTTCAGCGCCCGGCTCATATGTTGCTGCGCAAACCCTTGCACCTTCGGCAAGCGAGCGATTTCACTTTCAATTTCCGGTGTCAACACTTCGCTGCGAATGCCGAGCTTGGCCAGGAGCGGCGGCACCACACCGTCGGCTTGCGCCACCAGTGCCGCTAACAAATGCACGGGCTCGATCTGCTGGTTTTCGTGGCGCGCGGCTACTTCCTGCGCACTTTGCACAGCTTCTTGCGCCTTAACGGTCATTTTTTCAAATCGCAACATGCGGACCTCATCTCGTTGCGGCTAGTCTAATTTAGACTAGTTCTGGTCTAAATTAGACTAGTGCAGAAAAAAGGGCTGGCCCCCTCGCCAGCCCCTTACTTTACGCCCAAACCGCTGCTCTGCGGGATTACTTGCCTGCGGCAGCGGCGGCCACCGCTGGAGTCCCGACGTTGACCTTGATCTGCTTGGGCTTGGCTTCCTCACGCTTCGGAATGCTCAGCGTGAGCACACCGTTCTGGTATTCCGCCTTGATTGCCTCGGAATTCACAGTATTCGCAAGCGTGAAGCTGCGAGCAAAAGAGCCGTAAGAGCGCTCCACGCGCAGGTAGTTCTCTTCGCTGACCTTCTTCTCGAACTTGCGTTCGCCGCGAATGGTGAGAAGGTTATTTTCCACGCGGATGTCCAGATCCTTGGGGTCAACATCCGGCAGATCCGCCTTGACCACCAGTTCGTGCTCAGTCTCGTAGATGTCTACGGCCGGGGCCCAAGCGCTCAGGCTGGACTCTTCGCCGGCGCGCTCGAAACCTTCGTGGAACAAGCGGTTCACCTGATCCTGTAGGGTGGACACGCCGCGAAAGGGTTCCCATCTAGCAATTGCTCTCATGATGCAAGCACCTCCATTAGTGACTGCACGCACATAATAAAATATTAGTGTACCATTGTCAAGTTAAATTCCTGGGCGCGATTCGCCTTTTACAACCTACTACATTTCAATAACTTAGCTGATTTGGCTTGAATTCAGGCTTTTGTCTGAAAGCTGGTTAACCTCCTTTGGTTTGTGCCTTTTACAGGTTTTGCTGTTAGACTGCCGATTCCAATGCGCTTGGACGAACTGGATTACCACCTGCCAGGGGGGCAGATCGCGCAGCGACCTTTGAGCCGCCGGGAAGCCTCCCGCCTCTTGCTACTCGACCGCGCTTCCGGAGTTTTTCAGGACCGGACCTTTGCCGAGTTTCCAGACCTTTTGCGCGGGGACGAATTGCTGGTGTTCAACAATGCCCGAGTGATTCCCGCCCGTTTGTTCGGCAGACGCGCGGGCGTCCATTCGCAGCGGGCGTCGCGAGCGACGCGATCTGAACACTTGACGGGAAGAGTCGAGGTGTTCCTTACGAGGCAGCTCGATTCTGAAACCTGGCATGCGCTGGTTCGACCCGGCCGCAAAATGCACATCGGGGAACGCGTTCTTTTCGGTGAGGGGGAACTCGAAGGAGAGGTCATCGCGCGCGGGGAACTCGGCTTGCGCACGCTACGATTTGTTTCCCACGATTCGACCACTCTGAACCAGCAATTCGAGCGGCTTGGCCATGTGCCGCTTCCTCCGTACATCGACCGCGCCGACGAAACTACGGACCGCGAACGATATCAGACGGTGTTCGCCAAACATCCGGGAGCGATTGCGGCGCCGACGGCTGGACTGCATTTTTCCATTGAGGTGCTGCAAAGGATCCGCGAGCGAGGGGTGGGAATCTGCGAATTGACGCTGGATGTCGGCCTTGGCACGTTTCAGCCGATTCACAGCGAAACGCTGGAAGGCCATGTGATGCACGCTGAATCTTACGAGATTTCGCCAGAAACGGCGGATCGCATCGAGGAGGCGCGCAGCGCGGGCCGCCCGATTATCGCCGTTGGAACCACGGTGGTGCGCGCACTGGAAGACGCCGCGCTATGCGCCGCAGAATCGGGCTCCCAGAAACTTTTGGTTGGCGGGAAATTCGATGCGCGGCTGTTCATCATTCCGGGATTTCGATTTCGCGTGGTGGAGGGCTTGCTGACAAACTTTCATTTGCCGCGCTCGACACTGCTTGCGCTGGTATGTGCCTTCGCGGGCCGCGACAATGTTCTTACCACTTACCGACATGCTGTGGAGGCCGGCTATCGCTTTTACAGTTATGGAGATTGCATGTTGATTCGTTAGCGCGTGGGAAGAGGTGCCCGGTGGGTGAAGAAGATTCTGCGAATTCCAACGGCGGTAAAACGCAGCAATTCCACGGTTGCGGAAACGGGGTCCTGCCACTTCAACAGATCAGCCGCAAGTTTGACGAGCAGAGAGGCCGCCGCGACGGGCAGCCTCTCTCTCGTCTCTTGGAAAGGAATCACGGGTTCTCCTCGCCTATTCGTTAAACACGAACACGCGGGACTGGCCGGCAAAACGGACTTCCTTCACCTGCCCGTTTTCGCTGAGGAGTAAAGAATCGTAGGGTGATTTCGAGCTACGATCTTCCCAACGACCTTCAGATTCGGCAACGACTTCATGGCCCTTCTGGACGGTGGCTTTGTTGCCGTCGATTTGCAAACGATAGGCACCGGCGCTGAGCGCGGCTTTGCCGATCTTGGCTTCGTGAACGACATTGATGGTTTTGGCAAACGGCTTGGCGAATGCCGGAACGGCCAAAGCGACAGCGGCAAACAAAGCGATGCAACGGACAAATGAATTGGTTTTCATGCGTGTCAAAATTCCTTTCGGACGGGATGGAGTCAGCCGCAAAGAAAGCTGCCGGGGGCCAGATGGAGTTGACACGGAGGCTATGGGCGAGTAGTCTCGCCCGTGAAGACACCTCTTCTTCCTGGACTAACGGCCGGAAAGACTGCGTGTCATGACCCCGCGGCTGCCACCGCGGGGTTTCTTCTAGATCTTGCCTCGAACAGCCTGGTAACGAGCTGCACCTGTATAGACGAAGCACCCTGCAGGAATGTTTCGGCAATTGGTTATAAAATCTTGCGCCGAGGGACAAAATCGGATCGGGCTTCCATTTCCCCCACAAAATTTGGCCGCGACTTATCTCTTTTTGTCCCGGCGTTCTAAACTGTTCATAAAGAAATCACCTTTGCATCAAACCTTTGGTCTTTTATTGCGTCGCTAATTTTCCCGCCCGCAGGGTATCCCTCGTGCATCGGCGCGCCCGTTCATCTATACTCAAAGTCGTTTTTTTCCAGGCGAGCGGAATGCGGATTCTCGTTCTCAGTGACTTGCACTCGAACGCTACGGCCCTCGACGCGGTCCTCGCCTCTGCGAAGGACCGGTGGGATCTTTCCGTTTGCCTGGGTGATGTGGTCGGCTACGGTCCCGATCCGAATGAAGTCACGGCGCGTCTGCGCGAGATGGGCACACAGACCATTCGCGGGAACCACGATAAGGCCGTCACGGGCTTGATGGAGACAGACGATTTCAATCCGGTCGCGAAAGCGGCCGTGGATTGGACGCGAGCGCAACTCAAACCGGAGCACCTCGCGTGGCTCGCGGCATTGCCACAGGGCCCTTTCGAGACCGACGGGATTGTGCTGGTCCACGGCGCGTTCCAGGATGAAGATGAATATGTATTCACGCCGGCGCAGGCTCTTGACGGGCTCCTGGACTCCGCGGCAGAAGTCACCTTTTTCGGCCACACGCACCACCAGGGTGGTTTCTCCTATCAGGATTCCCAACTCGAAGTGCTGCAAATCCGCCCGCGCCCTAGCGAATCGTTTGCGGCCTTGCGCGTTGAACCTCCACGCCGCTATCTATTGAATCCCGGCTCGATCGGCCAGCCGCGCGATGGTGATCCGCGCGCCGCATTTGCGATTGCCGACCTCGAACACCAGGTGGTGGAGTTCTGGCGTGTGCCCTACGATATTTCGGTTGTCCAGCAGCGCATGCGCGCTGCGCGACTTCCAGAACCTCTCGTTCAGCGACTTAGCGTCGGCCGTTGAACGGGTTTCTCTTTCAGGGCAATGACAGCGACTCTGCAAATCGAAACGCCCGAGCTGGCGGAACCAAAACGAAGGCGTTTCCCTCTTCTATTTCTTGCCGTGATGATCTCGATTGCCGCGTCGCTGGGTATCTATTTTTGGCCCGGCAGTCAGGAACCTCGATCCGCGTCAAAGAACGAGGGCCACCTTCCTTTCGGCCCCGCGGAACAAGCGTATGCCTCCAACATTCAGTTCGAGAATATCTCCCTGAGCCGGGCTGAGAATTTCATCCACCAGGAAGTCACCACGCTTTCCGGGGATCTGGTCAATTCTGGAACTCGCCCTCTTCGTGATGTGGAACTGGGGATCGTGTTTTCCGATGACCTCCAGCAAGTGGTCTTGCGAGAAAACCGCTCCCCGTTCGGATCGGGTTCAAGTCCCCTCGCGCCGGGAGGCCGGCGCGAATTTGAGATTTCCCTCGAGCACATTCCTTCTTCCTGGAACAGGCAAGTGCCCCAGATCACCGTCAGCGGCATGCAGTTTGCCGCCAAAATAGAATAGTACACAAGATACGTACTTTAGTTATAATTCAGCTCATGGAATTCGCCGCTGAATTGCAGGCCAGCCTGCAGGAATTTACAGCTTCCGGAGTCGTCGAGGTGCGCGAAAACGGGGGCAGTGTCGCGCCATTTTCGGGGATGTCCTGGGAAGTGCGCGGCAGCGGCGAGAAACCCCTGTTGCACCTATGGTCGGAGCAGTTCAACCTCACGCGCCGGGTGCTGGCCATTACCGATCATTCCGAGCACCGGCTCGCGCTGGCTGTCGAGCGGTTCGGCCGCGCTAAGCCGGACCGGCTGGAGTTCATTCGCAGAGAATTCGAGCGTGACGCGCACGAGCTGTCCCGCCAGGAATTCCGCGACCGCCTCACCTGTGTTCTTGCCGAGCAGTTTCCTGACGAAACGCTGGAATCACTGACGGTTTCCCCGGATCTCGAACACTCTTTTTCCGGCAATTACGCGCGCGGAGTTCTCCGGCGAGGAAGCGCGCACGTTGCCGTACTGGCGGTTCCGGAAGGTGAATCGGCGGACATAGCCGCCAATAGTTTGACGTTCGCGTTGCTTTGGTTGACGCGTGTAAGCCAATCGAGGCGCCGCGGTGCAATCACCGGGCTTCGTCTGATTCTTCCCAAGCAAGCCGGGCGCGCCGTGGCGCACCGCGTCGCAGCGCTCAACCCTCAGCTCACGGTGGAACTTTACGAGCAAGACCCGTCGCTGAACACGCTCGAAAGGATCGACCCTCGCCAGGTGGTCAACCTGGATAGCTGGCTCGTTCCGCACCGCGAAACGGAAGCTTTGCTGCATCGGGCGCGGCCTGAGATGGAAGCTGTAATCGCCGTGGCTCCCCAGGCCATAACGGTGCATCCCGCGGCGCAAACCCGCGAAGTGTGGTTGCGGTTTCGCGGTCTTCCGTTCGCTCGCTGGGAAGAAGGCCGTATATATTTTGGGCTGAACGAGGCTCACGAAGAACTCACCGCCTCCTCTCGCCCGGCGCTGCACGGCTTGCTCCATGACCTCGAAGTTCATCGCCACCCGCTGGCGACCGACACGCGGCATACGTTTTATCGAATGCAACCCGAACGGTGGATGGAAGGCATGGTCAGCGACGACGTCACGCGCATCGATGCGGCGCTCGACCCGCGCTTCGTTTACACGCAAGTCTTCGCCAACGTGGGTGGTGAGCACGGCATTCTGGATCTGCTGACTGTGACTCGCTCCGGCAGGCTGGCCATCCTTGAACTGAAAGCCAGTGAACATATTCATTTGCCACTTCAAGCGGCCAATTATTGGCTGCGTGTCCGGCGGCAATTGCAAAGTGGAGAAATCGCCCGCTACGGATATTTTCCGGGGGTTGAATTACAGCCAGCTCCGCCAATCGTCTATCTTGTTGCACCGGCGTTGCGATTCCATCCTTCAACCGACGAGCTCTTGAAATATCTCGCGCCGGATCTCGAGGTCGTTCGCGTGGGCTTGGCGGAAAGCTGGCGGCGCGGCTTGCGCGTGGTCATGCGGCAGTAGCCTCTGCGGCCCATTACTCTCTTAGCAAAAGGCGCGATGTTTTTTAAAACAATCTGAAGCGCAGATTCACAGAAAACTTGGCCGGAAAGGAGAGAAGCGGTTAGGGCCTAGCCCTAACCGCCTCCCGGGGTGTGTCCTCGAAGTGGTATTGGTTAATTAGATGTCCGCCAGCAGAAAAGGTTTCCCAATATTCGAGAAATTTTTCAAAAAATCGATTTAGTGGCGCAAATCCTAGTAAAACAAATACTTACGCCACCGTTCGTCGCGGTGTCCAATGAGGCGCATGAGCTGCCTGGAGGTATGCAGGGTAAAGGGCCGGGGCCTCCGCGCAAGCTTCAGACCGGCTTCTTCCGGAGTGCGGTCGCCTTTGCTGTTGTTGCAGCGGTAGCAGCAGGCCACCAGGTTTTCCCAGGAAGATCGTCCGCCGCGCGAGCGCGGCACAACGTGATCCAGCGTCAGTTCCGAACTGGCAAACACGCGGCCGCAAAACTGGCACGTATTGCGGTCGCGAAGCAAAATATTCTTCCGCGAAAGCGCCCGGCTTTGCTGGGGGATGTGGCGGTAGGCCAGCAGGCGGATCACGGAAGGAACTCTGTGCGCGTGGGTAGCGGAATGGACCTCCGCGCTGTGCATTTCTTCAGCCTGTGCCACGCCCTTGAGCATCAGCACCATAGCGCGGCGCACGGCCGTCACGTTGATTGGCTCGTAGGTGGCGTTCAGTACCAGCACCGGCTCTTGCATCAAGGATGCACGCCGAGTCGAAATCGAGTTGTGGGATCTACTGCCTGCGGGACCCTCGGCACCGGGCACAAGGGCGCTTGCCGCTTCGGGGGTACCGCGCCCCCGGGAATCAACCGACATGTGCCGGTTCGCGCTCATCGCGCTGCCCTCTGGTTATTCTACCATGTACTGGAGCTCGGCAGGGGATTTCGGACTGCACGTGCTACCGTTAGCCCGATTACGGATTTGGCTCCCGCGTCGAGCAATGCCCGTGCGCAGGCATCGAGTGTCGCTCCAGTCGTCAATACATCATCTACCAGTAAGACGCGCAGATTGTCAACTTGGCTGTCTGGACGTGTGGCAAAAGCGCCACGCACGGACTCCCATCTTTCCTCCAGGCTAAGGATTCGTTTGTCGGGCCTGGCGCGTGTGCGCATCAGCAACACGGCTTTATGGGGCAAACCAAGCTTCCTTGACAGTGGCCTGGAGATGAGTGCCGCCTGGTTGTAACCTCGCTCGCGTTCCCGCTCGCGGTGCAGGGGGACCGGCACCACGACGTCGGCAGCCAGGGCGCTTCCCCCGCTTCTCGCTACGTCAGCCAGTTGATCCGCAAACCACACTCCGAGCGGGCCTACCTGTTCAAATTTCAGCAGCAAGATCGCTTGTACAAGCGCGTCTTTGTACACGGCAAAGCTTCTGGCGCGGTCAAACGCGTAAGTTTTGTCCTGGCAAACCGGGCAGAGCAAGGACTGGGAAGCTCGCTCGCCGTGGCCCGGCAGGGGCCGCCCGCAAGTCTCGCAAACGATCGAGGGCAAGCGTTCAAAGGAAGATAGGCATTCTTCGCAAATGGGAATACGGCTGGCTGTCACAAGCAACCGGTCGCAGATTCGGCATCCAGCGGGGAAAAAGACACTGGTGATAGCGTCTCCCGCTTCGGTTAGCCATTGGCGCACACCCCGCCGCCGGGAGATTGCGATTTCGTTAGCAGAGCCTGTTTCTGCCACGCAGGCAGAAATATACTCTTTCCAGATTTATAATTAAAGAGATATCTAGTTCTGGAGTAATTCTTGGCTAGCGCAACTTGCAGCCGCCCACCGTTTCGGAACGCCATACTTACTCGCAAAGGCCTGGCTTAGAGTAAGCCTTGCTCCATTTTTTCCTGACACGAAATGCAGTGCTTTGCCCAAGGCACCGCTTCCAACCGCTTCTGCTGCATCTCTTCCTGGCAGTTTGCGCAAACCCCGTACTCATCCTCCTGGATGCGCTTCAGGGCCGCGTCGATCATGTTAAGTACCGTGCGGTCCGTATTGGTCATGCCAAAGAGAAACTCCTTCGTATAGGAGTTGGCCGCTTTGTCCGCGAGGTCGACGGTCGGATCTTCGTCTGCCGTGCGGCCTTCTTCCTGAGTGCGGGCGATGGTTTTCATCAGTTCCTCTCGCCGCGTCAGCAATTTTTTCTTGTAATACTCGAGCCTTTTCTTGTCCATGAGAGTCCCGCCCCTCTACGTGCTGTTCGGGGCCATCTAAAAACTCCGTAGTGTAGGCCGGGGCGACATCCATGTCAAGGCGATGCACCCAGTTTTTGTCACATTAGACACTCGGAGTTTTTCAAATGGCGCTGAGTGCGCGCAGCGGTTTCAAATGAAACAGGTGAAGCCATAGCGAGGTTGACGAGAAAGAGCAGAAAATCGGGCTAAACCCGCACCCGGGCGTTCGGCGCGGAGTGCTTGTCCACGTTGACACTCCTCTGAGGGCTCGCTAGACTGAAAACGGTGGCGAGCGATCCTGCCTGCACGGATCCCCGGTAGCTCAACGGTAGAGCATTCGGCTGTTAACCGAAGGGTTGCTAGTTCGAATCTAGCCCGGGGAGCCACTTTTCGCATTTTTTCTATTTGAAATACGCCCATAAAACAAAAAGACCGAGGAGCCTTCCTGGGAGCGTTGTTGGCTATAAAAGTAGTGCGGGAAGGTTTATGGGGGTTGCGTTAGCGGCCATCCCGCTTCGCCAGCTGCTCTGCTATCTTGTCGGCGTTGCCTATCAATATTTTGTACGCGAAGTTGTTGTCCTTTCTCATGCGGACAAAATCGTCCATTGAGTGAAGGCTTAAGCCCCGTGTCCTGGCTTTCAGATGGAGCATGACCTCGCGCTCCGGCCAGTACAGATGCTCGACGATATTTGAGAACCTCCTTCCTTTCGTTTGCGCCACATCAACCCGTTTTTTACTTTGGACCCCAAACTCCTTCGAGGCACGTTCCCATTTGGGTTCGAGATCAACAGCAATGTCTACATCGCTGAGGAAGGCTTCGCCGCGGACATAGCTTCCGTACACAATCACGGTTGGAATACGAAACAAATAGTGTGGCGTCGCATTCACTTCCGCGACCCTTCTGAGCAAGCCGGCTAGGATCGGCTCTGCCCTCGCGCGGGGCATTTTGCTGAGGGCGGACGCTTGGGCCAGTTTCTCTCCCTTGGCCGTCAGCTTGTAATAGGGAACATAACGGTATCGCGGCTTCTCCTTGCCGGGCACGTAGGGATTCGCCAGTTCTTTGTACCGCTTGTCAAATTCCAGGTATCCCTCGGAGACCAGCGTCTTAACGATTTGTTTTGCCCGTCGCAGTGGGACTTTGCACCGCTGGGCCACGTGTTCCGGGCACACCAGTTCGTTTACTCCACGAAGCATATTGCGAATCGTGAGGGCGGAGATTCTAGCAATCTGTACGCCTTTGATCTGTACCGTCATCTCTAACCCCCACTCTTTACCAAAGTCGTGGCTTTGATAAAGCAGCTGAGTGCCGAACCCCCATCGAGGCAAAGCTTGAAGTAAGCCTGGGAAGGGCGAATCGATCTCATCTTGATCTTGGCTCTGCAACTCAAACAGCAACTTTCGCATCCGATCTTGATGCAGTGATGCGATTGGTGTATGATACTGCATCATGCGCACCACGGTTACGCTGGATGATCGTCTTCTTGAGCGTCTAAAGAAACGTGCTGCCGAATCGGGCACGAGCGTCAGTAGGGTGGTCGAACGTGCAGTGCGCCTTCTGTTGCAGGCGCCCGCACCGCAGCAGCCAAAGCACTTCGATTTGGTGACGTTCGGAGAGGGTGGCCGTTTTACACCGCTGAATATCGATAAGACCGCCGGAATAATGGAGGCGGACGATATCGATCGTTTTGGACGGCTGCCTTAACTGCCATGCAACTGCCGGATGTCAACGTCCTCATCTATGCGCATCGGCAGGACGCGCCAGAGCACCATCGATACGCCTCTTGGCTTAGAGGGCTGGTCGAGGCCCCCGAACCCTTCGCGGTCGCGGAGATTGTGCTCGCCGGCTTCCTGCGAATCATTACCAATCCAAAGATCTTTCGGCCAGCAACACCCATGCCAACAGCCTTGGCATTTTGCCGCGAGTTGGTTGAATGGCCCAGGGCCGTATTCGTAATGCCAAGTCGCACACACTGGGATCTTTTTCTGAAACTGTGCAATGGGATTGAGGGGCCTTTGGTAACTGATGCTTACCTGGCCGCGCTGGCGATCGAACATGGCTGTGAACTCATCACAACGGACAGCGATTTCGCGCGTTTCCAGGATTTGCGCTGGCGGCATCCACTGGGTGCGTAAACGCCGACACCATCGTGGGTCATGTAGGTATCATGCAAATTGCGATAAGTCGCGCCAAACGGCAAACAAAAACTGATAAAGGAAGGCGAATCCGACGTGTTCCGTTTTGTCACAACTTGTTACTTCCGCTCGATTTGTCTCGGCTCCGGCAACTTGTGATTAATTTGGTTTCAAGGCTGTTAACCGAAGGGTTGCTAGTTCGAATCTAGCCCGGGGAGCCAAACCTTTCACGCGGTTAGCGATTTGTCGCACACGTGCTTTCCGGGGCTTTGCCCAATTCCAGAATCCTCCACTTCGGCGCTCCGCATGCCTCAGCGTGATCCAGTTGCCGTTGGGAAGCCAGTGGAGAGGCGGAAATGTGGCAAGAGATCAAAAGCCAAGCTGAGTTCCCAGTTGAAACAGTTCCGCAGCGGATGGTCTAATTGAACATAATTAATAAATGAGTGGTTGACTCCACTTTTCTTTGGATGAATACTGGCTTCCCTTCAACAATCTGTTTCTCTGGCTGCCCCGTCTTTACCCTCAGCTTATAGGAACTGAATGCTCTAAATGTCGATTTGAGTCATCCGGCTACAGGCTTGGCTACACGGCCTCGGTGTCGCAGAACATTCGGGAGAATACGTTGAAGACGAGGATCTGCAAGAGTCACCGTGGAACGGCAAGTGTCTTAGCAACGCCGCCAGAAGGCGTGCCGGCACATTCTTTGTCTTGTCGCGAAACAGCCGATTTGCGCGATGAGCGGCGATCCGACGAACGATTCCAGGAGCCTGCGGAAATCCCGGCTGTCTCCAGAACCTCCGATGCTGAGCGCGGACCACGCGAGAACCCCTGGAAGCCGGGCATCCAGACAAGATCAACACTGTTAGGAAGACGTGGGGCAATGAGAATCCTCATTGCCGACGATGACGCACTCACACGACGTCTCCTGCAAAAAACATTGGAGCAGGCTGGTTATGAAGTTGTTGCCGTAGAGAGCGGGCGTATGGCCTTGGAGTGTCTGTCCAGCAAAGTTGGGCCGCGGTTGGCGCTCTTGGATTGGCTCATGCCAGGTCTCAACGGACTCGATGTATGCCGCGAGATACGCAGGCACTCAGAGTATCCCTACATCTACATGATTCTTCTGACCGCAAGAACCTCCAAAAAGGACGTGGTGAGGGGTCTCGAGGCGGGCGCGGACGATTATCTAACCAAGCCTTTCGACCTGGAAGAACTGAAGGCCAGACTGCGGTGCGGCGAAAGGATCCTGCGACTTGAGGATAAAGTGACCTACGATGCCCTTCATGATCCACTCACGCGATTGCCAAATCGCGCATTTTTCCTGGAGCGACTAACACTTTGTGTCGGATGGGGAATGCTCCACCCGGAATATAAATTTGCCGTTTTATCGGTTGACATGGATCGCTTTAAAGTCGTGAATGACAGCCTGGGTATCTCCGCCGGTGATTGGCTTCTGGTGCAGATTGCGGAGCGGCTCCTTGGTTCGATTCGGCGGGATGATGCGCTCTTGCGGTCGCCGGACGCGGGAGGGATGGACGGTCAGTTTGATGGCAGCGGCGTACTGGCACGTCTGGGAGGGGACAAATTCACAATCTTGCTGGATAACATCCGGAACGCGAGTGAAGGAGTTCGCGTGGCGGAACGAATCCAACAAAGTATTCAAGCGCCCTTTGATATTGATGGACAGACGGTGTTCGCCACCGCCAGCGTGGGAATCGCCTTTAGTGGAAGTGGCTATAGCGCGGCGGAAGATATGCTCGGTGACGCAAATACCGCGATGGCGCGGGCCAAGACTCTGGGCAAGGCGCGCTATGAAATGTGCGACCCATCGATGCACGCCACCGCAGCGGGCCGATTCCGGCTGGAAACGGATCTTCGCCGGGCGACGGAAAAACAGGAATTCCTCGTCCATTACCAGCCGATCGTTTCGTTGACTGATTTTCGTATCACCGGGTTCGAAGCGCTGGTGCGATGGCAGAGGCCGGAGTTTGGGCTGGTAATGCCAGGGGGGTTCATCTCAGCCGCCGAGGATACCGGCCTGATTCTATGGATTGGCCAGTGGATTTTGCAGGAAGCTTGCCGCCAGATCTGCGCCTGGAACCTGCAATTCCCATGCACGCCCCCGTTTACAATGGCCGTCAATATCTCTGCCAAGCAGTTTGCGCAGGCCAATCTAGTCAGCCAAATCGCCCAGATCTTGAGCGAGACAGGCCTTTCCCCTGCAGCCTTAAGGCTGGAACTTACCGAAAGTGTGACGATGCGGGATGAGGAGCGCACTACGCGAATTCTAAGTGAACTCAGAAAACTGGGTGTTTGTTTGTGCATCGATGACTTCGGAACCGGATATTCGTCTTTGAGTTACTTGCGCCGCTTCGCTTTGGATATTTTGAAAATCGACCGGTCCTTCGTGACTGAAATGCTAAAGAACAGCGAAAGCCAGGAGATCGTAAAAACCATTTTGAGCCTTGGAAAGAATCTGCGCATGAAGGTTGTAGCAGAAGGCGTGGAGACCCGCGAACAAATGATCCTGCTGAAATCGCTGGGTTGCGAATTTGCCCAGGGTTACCTTTTCTCTAGGCCGCTGGAATCGGCCGCCGTGGCGCGAACCCTCGTGGCATCGGAAGCGAACTGCTACACCTTGCCACAGGAATCCATGGTCCAGCTCGCTGCACCTGTGAGGTAAGTAGATGATAAGCCCGTAGCCCGTTGGACACCTCGCAGCAAACCCTTTTTTGGCCGGGCGTAGGGCCGGTATAAACTAAGATTCCCTTCGAATAAATCGGCACGCGGCTACAGGCTGCCCTCTTTCAGCCCTCAGGACCGTGTCCGGAATGGAACCACCCCCTTTCCAGCCAGGTGTGCGATGAAGACGAAGACCGTATTGCGGCACAAGCTGCAGCGCGACAACCCCGAAAGCAAGGACTCCGGCGCGAAGTATAGAGGGCTACTGGAAGCGGCGCCGGATGCGATGGTAGTCGTAAACGAGGGCGGAGAGATTGTTCTGCTCAATGTTCAAGCGGAAAAACAGTTTGGATACAGCCGCGATGAGCTCGTCGGACAGAAGGTGAAGAACATCATTCCGGAAGGATTCGCGGAACGGTTAATTGCGGACGGAACTCGAACGGCCGCCGAAGCACTAGCCCAGCAGATCGGGACAGGAATTGAACTCATTGCGCGGCGAAAGGATGGCACTGAATTTCCAATCGAGATCATGCTGAGCCCGCTGGAAAGCGCGGAGGGCATCCTGGTAACAGCGGCGATTCGCGACATCAGCGTGCGTAAAGCTGCAGAAAAGCATCTGGCGCAGATGGAGGGCAGATACCGCGGTCTTCTGGAAGCGGCGCCGGATGCCATGGTCGTCGTGAATCCCGGCGGAGAGATCGTCCTGTTGAATGTGCAGGCCGAGAAACAGTTCGGATACAGCCGCGATGAACTTGTAGGGCAGAAGGTGAAGAATCTCATTCCGGAGGGTTTTGCAGAACGCCTGATCTCGGATGGCACGCGCACTGCGGCGGAAGCACTGGCGCAGCAGATTGGAACGGGGATTGAGCTGATTGGACGCCGCAAGGACGGGACGCAGTTTCCGATCGAACTGATGCTGAGTCCGCTGGAAAGCGCCGAGGGCATCCTGGTGACGGCGGCGATTCGTGACATCAGCGTGCGCAAGGACGCGGAAAAACATCTGGCCCGCATGGAGGGCAGATACCGCGGTCTTCTGGAAGCGGCGCCGGATGCCATGGTCGTCGTGAATCCCGGCGGAGAGATCGTCCTGTTGAATGTGCAGGCCGAGAAACAGTTCGGATACAGCCGCGATGAACTTGTAGGGCAAAAAGTGAAAAACATCATTCCCGAAGGGTTCGCGGAGCGCCTCGTGGCGGACGCCCTGCGATCCGCGGAAGACGCACTGGCACAGCAGATCGGAACGGGGATTGAGCTCACGGCACGCCGCAAGAACGGCAGCAATTTTCCCATCGAGCTGATGCTGAGCCCGTTGGAGAGCGCCGAGGGCATCCTGGTGACCGCGGCCATCCGCGACATCACCACCCGCAAAAAGGCCGAAGCGAATCTTCTAAATAAAGTAGAGGAATTAAACCGTTCGAATGAGGAATTGGGACAATTTGCCTACATTGCCTCTCACGATTTGCAGGAGCCGCTGCGCATGGTGGCCAGTTACACGCAACTTCTCTCTAGACGATACAAAGGAATGCTGGACGCCGATGCCGATGAGTTTATAGCTTTCGCGGTGGACGGCGCCAGCCGCATGCAGCGGCTGATCCAGGATCTGCTTGCCTACTCGCGCGTCGGGACAAAAGGAAAGGATTTGCTCGATACGTCCGGCGAAGAAGCATTGCAACAGGCCCTTATCAACCTGCGTGGCGCGATTGAAGAAAAGGGCGCCTTGGTTACCCACGATCCGCTGCCCACCGTCCTGGCGGACGAGGTACAACTGGTCCAGCTATTTCAAAACCTCGTTGGCAATGCCATCAAATACCAAAGACCCGGAATCCCCAAGGTGCACATCTCCGCGGCCCGGAATGGCGGCAACAAGTGGACGTTCTCAGTGAAAGACAACGGCCTGGGAATTGACCCACAGTACTTTGAAAAGATTTTTGGAATGTTCCAGCGGCTCCACAAACGGGAAGAGTTCGCCGGAACCGGCATTGGATTAGCCATCTGCAAGAAGATTGTCGAGCGGCACAACAGCAGCATCTCCGTCGAATCAGAGCCTGGGCAGGGCTCCACGTTTCGTTTTGCCTTGGCGGGAAGCGGGAAGGAATCATGAGAAGCTTTGGAGGAAATGGTATGCCCATTGAAGTTCTGTTGGTGGAGGACAGTCCCGGCGATGTGCGGCTGACGCGCGAAGCCTTTGCTGAAGTCAATTCGTCCATCCACCTGCATGTGGCTTCGGACGGTCTGGAGGCGATGGCTTTTCTGAGGCGCGAGGGCGTACATGCCCGTGCCCCGCGTCCTGGCATTATTTTGCTGGATCTAAACCTGCCCAAAATGGATGGCCGCGAAGTTCTGGCTCACATCAAAGATGATGCCGGCCTGAAAACGATACCGATCGTGATCTTGACCACTTCCAATGCGGAAACTGATATTGCGAAAAGTTATCAGCTCCAGGCCAATTGCTACCTCAGCAAGCCCGTGCAGTTGGACGCCTTCGAGAGCCTGGTGAAAAGCATCAATGATTTCTGGCTAACGAAGGTTAAGTTGCCGCAGCAGCGGCAAGGCACGTGAGCAGGAATTCGATCAACAAGGAAGTGAGAAGAAAGCATGGAAGCCATCGGAAGAAAGGGCATGCCCACAGAGGTTCTCTTGGTGGAAGACAGTCCCGGCGATGTGCGATTGACGCAGGAAGCCTTCCGAGATGCCAACAACGCCATCCATCTGCACTTGGCTTGCGATGGCGTGGAGGCCATGGCCTTTCTAAGGCACGAGGGCGCCAACGCCAATGCTCCTCGGCCGGATATTATTTTGCTGGATCTAAATCTTCCCAAAATGGATGGCCGTGAGGTCCTGGCGCACATCAAGGAGGATGACAACCTGAAAACCATTCCAATAGTGATCCTGACCACCTCTGATGCCGAAGCGGACATCGTGAAAAGCTATCAGCTCCAGGCGAACTGCTACCTTAGCAAGCCCGTGCAGTTGGACGCCTTCGAGACCCTGGTCAAGAGCATCAATGATTTCTGGCTGAAGGAAGTTAAGTTGCCGCAGCAGAGGCAAAACGGATGATTAGGAAGGCGCTTAAGTTGCTGCTTCTGGTTGAGGACAACCCGGGAGATGCCCGTTTGCTCCGGGAGATGCTGAATGAGGGAGGCGCACACAAAACCGAATTGACGCAAGCCGAGAGCATGAGTGAGGCCGAGAAACGTCTTGTAGAGCGTTTGTTTGACATTGTCTTGATAGATCTGGGATTGCCCGATGCGCAGGGATTGGAGGCGGTGCGCCGAGCCCGTGCAGTGGCGCCCCGCGTGCCGCTGGTGGTGTTGACGGGCTTGGATGACGAGTCGCTGGCCACACAAGCGTTGCAAGAAGGCGCGCAAGACTATCTCATCAAAGGCCAAATCGAAAAGCGCGGGCTTCTGCGTGCGCTGCGCTACGCCATCGAACGCAAGTCCATGGAAGAGGCGTTGTTTGTGGTAAAGGAACGCGCCCAAGTCACGCTGAACTGCATCGGTGACGCCGTTGTTTGCACGGATATTTCAGGAAATATCACCTTCCTCAATCTCGTCGCGGAAAAAATGACTGGTTGGCCCTGGGAAGAGGCCATGGGCAGGCCTATGGACGATGTATTTAGAATTCAAGATGCCCTGACCCGCGAAACCACTCCGAATCCCATGGATGTGGCAGTGGGACTGAACAGAACCGTGCACCTGCCGGCGAACTGTATTCTCATCCGGCGCGATGGATTTGAAACGCCGATCGAAGACTCCGTTGCCCCCATCCATGACCGTGAAGGGAAAGCTACTGGGGCCGTCATCGTCTTTCGCGACGTCAGCGCTGCTCGCGCCATGGCGGAGCAGATGACCCATTCGGCCCAGCACGACTTTCTGACCGGCCTGCCCAATCGCATGCTCCTGAACGACCGTGTGAACCAGGCCATCGTCTTGGCTCCGCGTCATAACAAAAAAGTCGCGGTGCTTTTTCTGGATCTGGATGGTTTCAAGCACATCAACGATTCCCTCGGACATCCCATCGGCGACAAACTGCTTCAATCCATCGCCAAACGCCTCGTGGGTTGCGTGCGCAACTCGGATACCGTGAGCCGGCAGGGGGGCGATGAGTTCGTTGTCTTGCTTTCTGAAATGGAACAGCAGGAAGATGCCGCCATCTCGGCGATAAGAGTCCTGGAAGCCGTGGCAGAGGCTCATTCCATCGACCACCACGACCTTCACCTTACCGCCAGTATTGGCGTGAGTGTGTACCCCGACGACGGGCTGGATGCGGAGACGCTCATCAAGAATGCGGACACAGCGATGTATCAGGCCAAGGAAAATGGGCGGCAAAGCTATCAGTTTTTCAAGCCGGCCATGAACGTCCGCGCTGTGGAGCGGCAATCTATCGAGGAGAGTCTGCGGCGCGCGATTGAACGAAAAGAATTCTTATTGCACTACCAGCCTAAGATTAGGCTCGGAACTGGAGAGATAACCGGCGCGGAGGCCCTTATACGCTGGACGCATCCGACTCGTGGCCCCGTCTCTCCCGCAAATTTTATTCCCGTCGCGGAGGATTGCGGGCTCATTTTGCCGATCGGCCACTGGGTTCTTCGCGAAGCATGCAAGCAAGCCCGTGCCTGGCTGGACGCGGGTCTGCCCCTGGGTACCATCGCGGTGAACATCTCCTCGATGGAGTTCCGTGAGGACAATTTTCTAGAGAGTGTGTTCGCAACTCTCAGCGAAACTGGCCTCGATCCGAAATTCCTGGAGCTGGAATTGACGGAAAGCGTTTTGATGAAGCGCGCCGAGTCCGCCGCCTCTGTGCTCAAAGCATTGAGAGCGCGTGGGGTGCAGATTGCCGTCGATGACTTCGGCACAGGCTATTCCAGCTTGAGTTATCTCAGAAAGTTTCCGATCGATGCGCTGAAGATTGACCAATCGTTTGTCCGGCAAATCACTTCCGCTCCGGACGATACGACCATCGTGACCGCGGTGATCAGCATGGGCCGCAGCCTGAAGCTGCGAGTCGTTGCCGAGGGTGTCGAAACGCAGGGAGAGCTGTCATTTCTTCAGGCTCATCAATGTGAAGAGGCGCAGGGATACTATTTCAGCCGACCCGTGCTTCCCCAGCAATTCGCAATTTTACTCAAGACTGGAGTTCGCGAAGCGACCGTTGTCGTTCATCGCTAATCAGTTTATTGCAACCGGATCAATACAAGGGCGTCCCGGAGTGATTGTCATCACGGGCTTGCTGCTAAGAGATTCGAATCAGGTGGCAGGTCAAAAGTCGAATGATGGAACAGCTCAACAAAACAGCCGATGGTCAGCTTCGTTCTGATCCTGTCGCGACTCGTAGCTGTCCCCGTTTCCCTTTTTCGCCTGCCGTCGAAGCAACAGATATACGGGCAGACACCCGAATATTCGGCCGGCTCTCCGATATCAGCAGGAACGGTTGCTACGTAGATACGATCAACCCGTTTGCGAAGGACGCTGCCGTCACGCTGACGATTACAAGGGAAAAGCAATCATTCAAGACCCAGGCAAAGGTTGTTTATGCAAAGGTTGGGATGGGGATGGGCCTCTTGTTCACGACAGCTGAACCTGAACAACTGCGTGTGCTCGGATCGTGGCTGGGCGAGTTGGCCGGCGGGAAGGTGGGTGGACTGGATTCGCCGAGCCTGAGTCTGCAACCCGAGGCCGCGAACGGCGCCGATCAAGAACTACGGAAGATCGTCACCGAGCTGATTGCTCTGCTGAATGCCAAAAGCATCCTAAACGATTCGGAAGGGATGGCTCTGTTGCGAAAGCTTTCAAAGTAGTCAAATCTGATTTCTCCCGGTACTGGGTTGCCCTATCTATGCAGCAGGTGAATTTGCAGGTGCACTGTTGGGGTCGAGTGAGCCCACCTTTTGCACCTTGTTCCACGTCTCGGGGCAACCTGGAGAACCGAAAACTGCCATTCCACGCGCGGTGCACCCCAATCATACCGGTTTACTTCGGTCCTTATTCCGCCTGACAGGAATCGCGGCAGACCTAGCCAGCGGTTTCTGTGAAACGGGCATTGAGCCTGAAATGAGCCTGTTATAGACTTCGCAGTCGCTGTTCTCCACCACTCCTATCCCGGGGCGTTGACGGAGGGTAGAGAAAAATCGCTTTAGCAGAAACAGCCGCGAGTACTTTTCCGCAGTTGGCTGGAGTGTCCGTTCCGAGATTCAGCCGTTGCCTGTTCGCGGGCCGCGGAGCCAAGGAGGTTGGGATGCTTTTTGCAGCGCAAGTTGCGGTCACGCACCGGCCGATTGCCACCCTGGATCTCGCCATCATCGGGGTCTACTTCGCCATCGTCTTTGGGATCGGCATGTATTTCGCAAAGAAGGAACGCAGCTCGGAGGATTATTTCCTCGCGGGTCGTGACGTGGGATGGTTTTTCATCGGAGCGTCGCTGTTCGTTTCCAATATTTCGACGGAGCACTTTATCGGCCTGTCGGGCACGGGGGCCTCGTCCGGACTCGCGGTCGGACATTTCGAGTGGCTAGCTTGCCTGATCCTGCTGATTCTGGGCTGGGTGTTCGTGCCCTTTTACTTGCGGTCGAACGTTTTCACCATGCCGGAATTCCTGGAGCGGCGGTTCAACCGTCAGTGCGCCGTCTACCTGGCGGGCATTTCCATCATCGCCTATATCTTCACGAAGATTTCCGTGCAGCTCTATGCGGCGAGCGTGGTGCTCGAGCGCGTGGCCGGATGGTCGCTTTGGAAGACTGCCGTGGTTCTGGTAATTGCCACCGGCATCTACACGGTGGCTGGCGGACTTGCTGCAGTGATTTACACCGACACGGTGCAGACGCTGATTTTGATTACCGGTGCGGTCGCCCTGACGGTGATTGGCCTCAACCGCGTCGGCGGCTTGGAACACTTGCGCACGATGGTGCCGCCCGATTACTTCCACATGATCAAACCTGCTTCAGATTCCAACTTTCCCTGGACGGGCATCTTTTTCGGAGCGCCGATCCTCGGGATTTGGTACTGGTGCACCGACCAGGTGATTGTGCAACGGGTGCTTTCCGCGCGCGATGAAGGACACGCCAAAGCGGGCACCATTTTCGCGGGCTTCCTCAAGATTCTGCCCGTCTTCATGCTGGTTCTGCCCGGGATCATCGCTTTTGCGCTCTTCCCCGAGCAGGTCAAAAAGCCGGATTTTGCTTACCCAACGCTGGTGCTCAACCTTTTGCCTACCGGACTGGTTGGTCTGGTCATGGCCGCGTTGCTCGCAGCGGTGATGGGCGCGATGAGTTCAGTGTTCAATTCGGCGTCCACTCTCGTCACGTTGGATTTCTACAAAAAGATTCGTCCGGAAGCTTCGGAGAAGCAGCTGGTCAATTTCGGGCGCATCGCCACGGGTATGATGGTGGTGCTCGGGTTGTTGTGGGTGCCATTCATCGGCTACATCAGCAGCCAGCTCTACATTTATCTGCAAAGCGTGCAAGCCTATATCAGCCCGCCGATTTCCGCATGTTTCGTCCTCGGAATACTGTGGCCGCGTCTGAACGGCAAGGGAGCGATCAGTTCGCTTCTGACGGGCTTTGTGATGGGCGCCACGCGCTTCGTGATGGAACTCGCGGACCGCGCCGGCGGCGCCCATTTTGAATCGCCCGTCGCCCGCTGGCTCATTGACATGAACTTTCTGCACTACGCCATCTTCATGTTTGTGGTCTGCTCGGTGGTGCTCATTGCGGTCAGCTTGATGAGCGAAGCTCCAGACCGCAAGCGCCTTGCCGGGCTTACTTTCGCTACCGTTGATGAGAAGATGGAAGCGACCGCGGTTGGAATTCCCGTGCGCAAGCCAGCGTTCGAGACTCCCGGCGAGCATCGCATCAACGTCGCGTTCAGCCTTCTGCTGCTGGCGACGGTGATTGGCTTGTGGATTTATTTCCGTTAGCGGGTTATGCAGCAAGAAATACTATGGGTACGAAAGCCATCCGCAGCTTAAAGCCTCATGTGGGTAAGGAAGAAGCCGCGCAGACTTTTTCTTCGCGCGGCTTCTCGGCTGTTTATTGGCGGATGCGTAGCGGCCCGTTGCAGCGCATTGCCGATGCCTACGTGCCCTTCTGGATTTATCGCGTTCGCTACGAAAACCATCGCGCGGCCGTGACGCGTTTATTCGCGCTGGACGCGGTTCGCGGCGCTCTCGACCTGTTCGAATTTCCGCGCGTTCCGCAGGACGATGAACTGGTAGTCATTGAGACACGCAATCGTCTGAGTCCCCGATTGGAGGAAGGCGCAGCCAAGGAATTGCTTCGTGAGAAAGTTTTGCGCGTGATCTTCCAGCAAGGCTTCTTCAAATTGCGCGCTTTGAAAGTGGAAATCGAACGAGTTCCGATTGAATTGCACATGCCCTACTGGCTCGGGTTTTACGGGGGTACCGGTTTGGTCCGCTGCCGCGTGATGGATGCAGTAAGACGCAGAATTGAAGGCGCAAAAGCGTCTGCCTTTTTCGAACAGTGGCTCGCGGCTTGACGCGGGGCGTCAATGCCGGATCGTTTCTGCAGTATTGAGAATCACGCCTGATCGTTCTTGCCCCTTTCTCAATTCCCGGGAGGATGGACATGACACGGTTTGCTCGGTGCATCGGAATAGGACTGTTGGTCCTCGCTCTCTGGTGCGGGGCGGCGGCCGCCCAGGGCTGGCAGCATCTCGGCAAGGTCCAGCGCGTTGATAAGCTGAAAGACGGCGTTGAGTTGACTGCCGGTACAGCGAAAGTGCGCGTTACCGCTTTTCATAATGGAGTCTTCCGCGTGCGTGTCGCGCCCAACGGCAGTTTCCCGAAGGATTCGTCCTGGGCGCTGATCCAATCACCGGAACCACCCACTCTTAATATCGAAGATAGCTCGAAGGAAGTACGAATCACCACGGGATCGATCGTTGCCACCATCCAGAAATCCCCGGTGCTGATCAATTTCTCTGATGCCAGCGGAAATGTTCTTCTCGCCGACGAACCAAGCCTGCCAATGGCCTGGGATGGTCAGCGAATTCACATCTGGAAGAAAATGCCCGCTGACGAGAACTATTACGGCCTTGGTGACAAAGCCGGGCCCATGAATCGCCGCAACCGCTCCTTCGCCAACTGGAACACGGACGAGTTCGGCTGGCAGGAATCCTCCGATCCGCTTTACAAGACCATCCCGTTTTTTATTGGGCTGCGTAAAGGCACGGCCTACGGCCTTTTTTTTGACAACACTTACCGGAGCACTTTTGATTTCGGCAAGGAATCGCCAGACTATTTTTCTTTTGGCGCGGAGGGAGGCGAACTGAACTATTATTTCATCGCCGGGCCAGAGCCGAAAACAATCGTCGAAGAATACACGGCCATGACCGGGCGTTCTCCGCTTCCTCCTCTCTGGTCGCTCGGCTACCAGCAGTGCCGCTACAGCTACTATCCCGAATCCCGCGCCCGCGAAATCGTCAAAACCTTGCGGGACAAGAGAATTCCTGCCGACGCCATCTATTTCGATATTGACTACCAGCAGGGCAACGCACCTTTCACCATCAACCGCGAGTACTTTCCGACATTCGAAAAGATGATCTCCGATTTTCGCGCCGAGGGCTTACACACCATCCTCATCACCGACCTGCACATCAAGAAAGACCCGAATCACGGTTATGCGCCCTACGATTCCGGAATAAAGAACGACATCTTCGTCAAGAACCCCGATGGCTCCGTCTATGTAGGTACGGTCTGGCCGGGCGACAGCGTATTCGCCGATTTCACACTCACACGCGCGAGGGACTGGTGGGGCGGACTCTACAAGGACTTCGTCGGCATGGGCGCGGCCGGCTTCTGGAATGACATGAATGAGCCTTCAATCTTCCTGCGCGCGGACAAGACCATGCCGCTCGACACCGTGCACCGCCTCGACGACGGCACCACCATCGACCATCGCGCCGCTCATAACATCTTTGGAATGGAAAATGTCCGCGCCACTTATGACGGTCTGCGCAAACTCCAGCCGACCGAGCGTCCGTTCGTCCTCACACGCGCCGCCTATTCCGGCGCTCAGCGTTATGCCGCCACCTGGACCGGTGACAACAGCAGCACATGGAACCATCTTGCGATGAGCACGCCGATGCTTCTGAGCATGGGCATCTCCGGCTTTCCGCTAATCGGCGATGACATCGGCGGCTTCGCTGGTTCTCCCACTCCGGATCTTCTGACGCGCTGGTTTGAAGTTGGTGCTTTGAATCCGATCTATCGCGACCACACCGCAAAAGGTACGGCCGACCAAGAACCCTGGGTGCATGGCCCCGAGCACGAGGCCATTCGCCGGAAATACATTGAACTGCGCTACCAGTTGTTGCCGTACCTATATACGGCCATTGAGGAATCCACGCGCACCGGGATTCCCCTGATGCGGCCGCTTTTCCTCGAGTATCCGGATGCGGCCCAGTTTTACGGAGACAATCGCGATTTTCTGTTTGGCCGCGATTTCTTCGTTGCCCCCGTCACCACGGAGATGGTCGACGCTGAAGAAATCTCCCTGCCGCCCGGCGATTGGTACGACTACTGGACAAGCGAGAAACGCGCGAGCAAGGAAAAACTCCTGCTGCATCCGAAACTCGATGAAATGCCTCTTTACGTCCGCGCTGGCGCCATCGTGCCAATGCAGTCGGTGGTACAAAACACAGGGGAGATCCCGGGCGGCCCTCTGCGGCTCCGCGTTTATCCCGGCGATGACTGCCGTGGCGCTCTCTATCAGGATGACGGCCACACGTTTGCCTATCAGAAGGGCGAAATCCTGCGAATCAATTACTCCTGCCAGGTTTCGCCAGGCTCCGTGACCGTTACGAGCAGTGTCGAGAAAAATGCGTTTAAGCCGTGGTGGACAACTACTGAAGTGACCGTGTACGGGGCGGCCGCGCCGAAAGAAGTGCGCGTCGGGGATCAAATCGCCCAACAATGGCGTTTTGACAGCCAGGCGCACGCCGTCGTGCTCACCTTGCCCGATGCCGGAAAGGATTGGACCGTGCGCTTACTGTTTTGATCCAGAGTTTCAGTAACGGCTTATTCTAGGGCAAAAATCGACAGGGATTGTGCCGGCATGGAGACACGCAACTCATTCCCCGCCAAATTCGCGCTTGCCTCGCCAAAGAGGAGTGAAATGCTTGCCGCGCGTTGTGCCGACGTATCGTTCAACGGAATGCGCAGCTCCCTGACCTTGTCGGAATTGTTGAAAGCCACGATCACGCGTTCTTCCTCCAACTCACGGACAAAAATATAAGAAGATTCATCGGATTCGAGATGCCACAGTTGTCCGCCGCGAAGCGCCGCATGCTCCCGGCGCAGTCTGAGCAAATTCTGCACGTAAGTAAAAATCTCTTGTTGCTCGCGCGTACGCCCGGATTTTGTGAACGCATCGTTCGAATCACCGATCCAGCCGCCGGGAAAATCCCGGCGATTGTCCGGGTCGCCGCCCCCCGGCAGTCCGATCTCGTCACCGTAATAAAGTTCCGGAATGCCGCGCAATGTCAGCGTAAGTCCGAACGCCAGCTTTAGCTTGGCCGGCGAGCTGCCTTCAGCGCTGGCGAAACGCGGCACGTCATGATTCGCGAAGAACGGCACCAGCATCTCGGGGTGCGGATACAGCGAATCCTGCCTCAGCACGTCGGCGATGCGGCCCACGGGCGCATTTCCCAGCAGTACGTCGCGCAGGGCGAAAAACATCGGGAAATCAAAGAGCGTGGAAAGCCGGCTATCGATGCCGTCATAGCGCCGCACGCCACCGACGAAAAACGAAGTCACCGCCGGATCAGGATGAAACACTTCCCCGATGGTCGTCAGGTACGGATAAATCCTGTGCAATCCGCCATGCCAGTCTGCCCAGAATTTACGGCCAACATACGGAAACGTATCCACGCGGTACCCGTCCAGGCCGGACACTTCCGCCCACCAGATGCTGTTTTGCAGCAGGTACTGCTCGACTACAGGGTTTTCCGTATTCAAATCCGGCAAAATCCCGAAGAACCAGCCATCGGTGAAATTCCGCTTCATGCTTGCCGGAGCGTGCGGGTCGATCAGTAATTCGAAGGGATCGTTCGCAATAGTCCGGCGGCCTGACTTTCCGTAAAAATCTTCCTTCAGCGGCGGGTTCGAATCTAGATGGTGTTTCAGAGTGCCGTGGAACCAATCGGGCAGCGGCGGATTCGCAACCCAGGGATGCTGCTGGCCGACGTGGTTCGGCACGGCATCAAAGAAAATCTTCATTCCTTGCTTGTGCGTGGCACTGACCAAATCCTGATAGTCCTTCAGCGCACCGAGATGCGGATCGACGGCATACAAGTCCACCGCGCCGTACCCATGATAATCCTGCGTCGCGCCATTCTTCACGATCGGTGTAAGCCACAAAGTCGTGATGCCGAGATCCCTCAAATATGGCAAGCGATTTTTGATCCCCAGCAAATCGCCGCCATGATATGCGCGGGGTTTCGAACGATCATGCGAGCCGCGCGCTTCCGCGGGCTCATCGTTCGTTGGATCGCCGTTCGCAAAGCGGTCCGGCATGATCAGGTAAATGACGTCGTTCAGCGAAAGCCCTTGAAACTTTCCCAGGGTGGGTGTGCGCGCCGCGAGAGGCAGCTCAAACGACGTGGTTCCCTTCGGCGCGGTAATCCGGCAGACGGCGGTCCCTGACCTCGTGCCTTCCTCAATCTTGAGCCAAATAAAAAGATAATTCCCGCCAGCCGTAGCTTGCGTGCGCGAAACGCGCAAACTTGGAAGGTTGCACGAAACGTGCGTCGCCTCCAAGTCACGGCCGGAAAGCAGCACCATCACCTCTTGGGTGAGCCCTACCCACCAGCTTGGTGGTTCAACCTTTGTCACTACGGGAGTGACTTCCGTAGAATTCTGTTGCGGGCTGGCGCTCCACAACGTGCTGCAAATAAGAAGAATCGAGATTGCAGCGCCAATAATTTGACGCGAGGGATACTCACGCAAAGATTGGCGCCGGGCTAGCGAAAATTCTTTCACGGGAAAAGCATAGGGAAAAAACTGGCCGGATACCAGCTTCGATTCGCTGTGCTGGCATGAGAATTCGTTACTTGCGTTCTGAAGCGCCTGAAACAAAGATCAATTCGCCAAAAGCTTCCGGAACATGAAAATTCGGCACCGCTGTCCCCGTCGGCCGCCATGCCGAATAAAACCGCGGTTCGGCCGCTCCTTCTACGCGGTAGAAATTCACTCTCCAGGTGGACGACGGATCGAAACGCTCAACAAGGCAATTCATCGGTAGCGCCAACTCCGCTACCCAAGTTTTCGCGGCTTCGTTCAAAACGACGCGGCGCCGCAAACCGCTCTTCAAATCACGTTTCTCACCCGGCGCGATGTCCAGATCGATCCAAAAACCATTCGGGCTGACTTCAAACTCCCTATACCTGCGCGGAACCGACGGATCTGGCTGCAAAAAAACTTCGGCGACGTCGTGATCCCAGAGCTGGTCCCGTCGACCATTCGGTTCGGCATCGGGAAAAACGGTGATCACGCGGTATTTCGCTCGAAAACGCAGAAAAAGAGTTTCCGGCGTCCAGAGTAGCCGGACTTCCGTCTTCCGTTCAGGATCCGCGTTCTTTCCTTGCCAGTCCGCGTTAAAACGCTGCGATGGCGTATGCTCCCATGCAGATTCCTTCGGGAAACCTTCCAAATCGCCGCTTTCCGGCATTCGAACGGCTACCGCTGCTTGTTCATCCGTGGTGAAGTTGTGTTTAGCCATCGTGAGAAATTGTGCCCGTTGTCCGCTTCACAGAATAACGGTCGGGACGGAATTCACAAGTAAAAAGCGGTACCCTGAAAAACATTTCCGCCTCTGCGAATCGCATGGCACTTCATTTCCCGTAGCCTCTTCCCAATCCCGCAAACTCTTTGCGCACCAAACCCGCGTCTCATCCCGGGCGTTTCCGGAAGGCGTGTTAGCATCAAATTTGGCCTCTTCCAGTAATTATTGAACCGACAGAAGTAGTGAATCTTCAGGAGCGCGGGAAATGATTGAGCCAGTCAACACCCAGGATTTCACATCGCAGCCGGTGCGGCGTTCACCGGAACAATTCGAATTCGTCAAGTTCCGCATCGATTCCGGCGTCGCGCGGATGACCCTCAACCGTCCGGATCACAATCTTCTCAACGAAGCCATGCTCCGCGAAATCGCCGGCGGAATCACTTTTGCTGGCGAGAGCGATAACGTGAAGATGATCGTCCTCGACTCGGCTTGTAAAGTCTTTTGCGGTGGCATCGACATCGGCGAATACACTTCCCAGCGCGTCTTTCAGATGCTCGACGCCTTTCACGCCGCGTTCGCAGGAATGCTGGAAGTGGGCAAGCCGGTCGTCTGCGTGGTGAACGGGCCGGCCATTGGCGGCGGCGCGGAGCTCGCGGCGTTCGGTGATCTTGTGATTGCCACGCCCAAAGCGCGGTTTGCCCAGCCGGAAATCAGCATCGGCATCTTTCCGCCGCTCGCGTCCACCATTCTGCCTTTCCTCGTCGGACCGAAAATCGCGCTTGAACTAGTTCTGACCGGCGAACCTGTGACGGCGGAGCGCGCCTTGGAACTCGGCATGGTGAATCGCCTCGTGCCGGAAGCCCAACTCGAAAAAGCCGTAAAAGACCTAGTCGACCGCATCACCGGCCACTCCGGCCCGGTGCTGACCATGGCCAAGAAAGCCATCCTCGGCGGCATGGGCTTGTCCCTGCGCGAAGGCCTGAAGCATTCGATGAACATTTTCTTGAACGAGCTCTACCGCCTCGAGGATTCCCAGGAAGGTCTTCGCGCCTTGGTGGAAAAGCGCAAGCCCAACTGGAAAAACCGCTGACCGCCCGCGCTCTTCCGGACACGCGCATTGACACTCTCGCGCGCGCGGCTTAAACTCATTTTTCAATTTGCAGGCAAGGGAAGCGGGGAAGGCCGTGTGAATCGGCCGCGGTCCCGCCACTGTAATCGGCTGAAAAGCCGTAAGCCAGGCCACCCTCCCATGCCGCAGAGGCCCACGCTCTTCGCGAGAAGGAGCGCCGCCGGAAGCCCCAGGTGTCTCGCGGGGCTTTTTTGTTTCTCCAAGGGATTTTCTCGCCGGAGAGATTCGTGAAAGGACTGACCAGCCCGCGCCTTCGATCTGCAGCCTGCGCTGCGATCGTTGCCTTTTTGTGTGTCGCCGAAGTCTCGCGTGCGCAAACTTCTCCCGTCACACCAGCCCCGACTCCTGTCTACCGGGAAGTCACCGATGAAACCGGCCGCACTGTACGCATCCCTCAGCCGGTTCGCCGCATCGTTTCCCTCGCGCCCAGTTTGACGGAAACTGTCTACGCGCTCGGTTTGCAGGACAATCTCGTAGGGGATACCGACTATTGCGATTACCCGCCCGATGCGCAGAGAAAAACAAAAGTCGGCGGCGCCATCAATCCGAGCCTGGAACAGATTGCCACCTTGCACCCGGATCTCGTTCTCGTGACCAAAAGCTTCAACCGCCTCGAAACCGTTAACGCCCTGGATGGCCTGGGGATTTCTTCCTATGCGACGGATCCTCACACCGTCGATGAAATCATGACTTCCACAAAAAAACTGGCTGATATCCTCGGCGCTCCCGACGCCGGCGTCTCCGTCGCCGAAGACATGCGGCGGCATCTTGCAACACTCCACCAAAAAATCGACGCTCTTCCAGCGAAACATGTTCTCTTCGTTGTCTGGACTCAGCCGCTCATCTCCATCGGCAAAAACACGTTCCTTGCTGACGCCTTGCGACGCGCCGGCGCTGTTTCGATCGTGGATTCCGAACAGGACTGGCCGCAGATCAGCCTCGAAGAAATCGCCCGCTTGCAGCCGGAGTATCTCGTCCTCGCTTCATCTCATTCGGAGTCGGCTCCGCGCGAGCTCGATGTGCTCGCAACGCTTCCCGGCTGGAGTATTGTGGATGCCGTGAGCAACCGCCACTTTGCCGTGATCAGCGATGCCGTCAACCGCCCCGCTCCGCGCATCGTCTCCGCCATTGAAGATCTGGCCCGGCAGCTGCATCCGGAGGCCTTCATCGAAAAACCGGAGAACGGCAAGGAAAAAATCGAGAAGGAGAATCCCCTGCCAAACCAGCGGCCTCTCTTCCCCACGACGTCCTTCTCTTATGATCTGCTGCACATCGACGCCACAGCTCGTGGAGGCTGCCCATGCGACCGCTGACCCTCCGGCGCCTCCTTCTCCAATGTTTGCTCCTGGTGTTGATCCTCTTCATCGTGGTGGTCATCGCCCTTAAATTCGGCGCCGTCCCTGTTTCTCTCTACGCACTCGGGCGCGACGTACTTCGTTTCCTCCTCGGCCAGACGAGTCAGATCTCCAGCGACTACGGCCTTATCATCTGGAATATCCGCGGGCCGCGCATCCTGCTTGCCATTTTTGTGGGCGCTTCTCTTTCCGTCGCGGGTACCAGCTTCCAGGCTTTGCTGCGCAACCCGCTGGCGGATCCTTATGTACTGGGCGTATCCAGTGGAGCCTCCGTGGGTGCTATTCTGGCTCTCATCGCCGCGCCTTATCTTTCCCTGCCGTCCACTCTTACCGCTCTCCTCACGCCTGTGGGGGCATTTCTCGGAGCCACCGCGACCATCGCGGCCGTTTATGTCCTCGGCCGTCGCGAAGGTCAAATCGACAGCACTACGCTTCTTCTCGGCGGCGTCATCACCGGCTCTTTCCTTTCGGCCATCATCACACTCCTTATGGGCACGGTGACCTCCGGCAACAACCGCGGCATGGTCTTCTGGCTGATGGGCAATCTCTCCACGTCGTTTCAAAAGAGCGTTTATTGGTTTCTGGGTATTGGCTTCTTCGTTGGCGCGGGAGCGATTTATACGACGGCTACCGATTTGAATCTTCTCCTCGCCGGTGAAAAGGAAGCGATGCATCTTGGCGTGGATGTGCGGCGAGTGCGCCTGGTCGTCTACATAGCCGCGTCCTTCCTGACCGGATTGGCGGTTTCTGTCAGTGGATCGATCGCTTACGTCGGCCTGATCGTTCCTCACGTGATGCGTCTCATTTTCGGCTCCGACCATCGCACCTTGCTGCCCACCGCCGCGTTCGGCGGAGCCATCGCCGTGGTGTTCGCGGACACTCTCGCGCGTACCGTGGTTGCGCCGACGGAAATTGCCGTTGGCGCGGTCACGGCCATCGTCGGCGCGCCTCTCTTTATTTACCTCCTCCGCCGGAGGCTCGCTTGAGCAGCAGCTCTGCCTTCGCCCGCAACACCAGCGAGGTCTCTCGCCCCAGTGCCGAACCCCGTCTCAGTGTTGAGCAGGTTAGCTACGCCTATTCCGCAAATCCCGCGCAAGCCCCGCTCTTTACGCTCGAAGCCACCAGCTTTCAAGCCAAGCCCGGCGAGATCGTGGCTATCCTCGGTCCCAACGCCAGCGGCAAATCCACTCTCTTGAAACTGATCGCCGGCGCCCTCGCGCCCATGTCCGGGCGGATCTTGCTCAACGGCTTTGTCACCCACTCCCTCACTCCTCGCACTCGCGCGCAACGCATCGCCGTGGTCCAGCAGGAGAGCACCTTGCTCTTCCCAGCGCGCGCCTGGGAGTTCGTCCTCCAGGGCCGCCACGCCCACGGCCGCTCGCTGCGCTTCGAATCCGAAGATGACGTGCTGATCGCAAAAAACGCCCTCGCCCAGGTGGGCGCCGCCGAATTGAGCGACCGCTGGATGGATCAGATCTCCGGAGGAGAAAAACAGCGCGTTATTCTCGCGCGTGCTCTCGCGCAACAACCACTTCTGCTCCTGCTCGATGAACCCACATTACATCTCGACATCGCCGCGCAGGTCGGCTTGCTCGATTCTCTCCGCCGCCTTGCTGCGGCAAATCGCTACACCGTCGTCGTGGTCACCCACGAATTGAACCTCGCGGCCGAATATGCGGACCAGGTCGTGTTGATGCAGCGTGGCCGATGCTTGCGTGTCGGCCCGCCCTCCAGCATTTATCAACGGGAATTGCTCGAACAGGTTTTCCAGACGCCCCTCAGCGTCGAACTTGGCGCTTCGGGGCGGCCGCGCGTCACGGTTTTGTCTGGAACGCAGCCGTAAGAAGTTTTCTCGTTAACCCCAACCCCGCGGCCCTTCGCCGCGGACCACAATCACCGCAGACTTCGTGCTCGGGAAGACGGGCATCGTTCGCCGCATTCGAGTTAGAGTTTTTCAGGAGGCCGGAGCTTTGGCTCCGGCGTCGACAACCTCCATACCGTCGGGCTTTAGCCCCTGAAGTGCTCGCTGCGAACATGCACAAGCCGTCGCCGCCGCGCGACTGTAAGGCGGAAGCCGCTTGCATCGCAAGCGTGCTTGAACCGTCAGTTGGCAGTCCACTGCAGCGCATTGCTCCAATCGGGCGGCGCTGCGGGAAGGCGCCAACTGGTTATGCCGCCAAGCCAGGAGACCGGCGAAGTCTGCAGCCAGTGCGATTTTCACCGCGCACCGGACAACCTTCAAGCTCCCGCGCGAGAGGGAGTGGAGGACAAAATGAAAACGATTCTTCTTCGAACTGCCTTTCTTTCCCTTGCAGTTTTCGCAATTAGTTTTTCCTTGCTGGCGCAAAGCAATTCAGCCGATGCCCGTCTTTCTGGAAGACTGACCGATCTTTCCGGTTACGGCGTCGGCAACGTCAAAGTCACCGCGCAACTGGAGAACAGCACAACCGCTCAAGTCTGGCCAGCTACTTCCAGCCCTGACGGCGCCTATCTCCTTGTCCTTCCGCCGGGCCGCTACCATATTCATTTCCAACATCCGTCCTTCGTTCCCCGCGACTTCGTTCTCGATCTGGCCGCCTCCGAAACTCGCTCGCTTGAGCTTCGCCTCGAAATCCAGCGCGTTTCCGAAAATGTTGTCGTCACCGCCAGCACCCAGCCGCTCGAACTCGACCACACGCCCGCCCCTGTCGATCTCATCGGTCGTCAGGAAATCGACCAGCGCCAGGCTGTTTCGCTTCCCGATCTTCTCTCCACGCAAACGGGCATCAGTCTCGCGCGAACCGGCACCATCGGCGGACTCACAACCATCTTCCTCGACGGCGGCAATTCCAGCTTCACGAAGGTTTTGATCGACGGCACACCCATCAACCTTCCAGGCGGTGATATTGACTACTCCAATCTCACCCTCGACAACGTCGACAAAGTGGAAATCGTGCACGGTGCCGAAAGCGCCCTGTACGGCACCGATGCGATGTCTGGCGTGATCCAGATCGTCAGTCACCGCGGCGCCACCCGCATCCCCGAATTCAATGTCTTCGGCGAAGGTGGCAGCTTCTCCTCCGCGCGCGGCGGCGCCCAAGTCAGCGGCCTTCTCGGTCGTTTCGACTATTCCGCGGCTGCCTCATACTTTCACACGGACGGCCAGGGCATCAACGACGCCTTCTTGAACCGCAGCTTCGCCGGTAATCTTGGTTACAATTTCTCCGACTCCAATCAACTGCACTTGAGCGTTCGCAGCAATTCTAGCTTCGCCGGAACTCCCGGTCAGACGCTCCTTTTTCCTGTCGATCCTTCGGCTTTCTATGATCTCCAGCAGCTTTCCGCGAACCTCACCTGGAACCTTCAGACGGGCGAGCACTGGAGCCATCATTTCTCTGGCATGGAGTCCCGCTACTTCAGTATCAGCGGCTTCCCTCCCTTTGGAAATTTTCCGAACCAGGCCAACCGTGCCGGCGGCCTCGCTCAGTCAACGTACTCTTTCCGCGGTGGCGCAGTGACCGCCGGCTATCAGTACGAAGTGGAGAACGCCCGCGGCCATGCCTACCGCAACAATCAAGGCGGCTTTCTCGACGCACGCTGGTCCCCCATTTCGCGCCTCACGCTCAGCGCCGGAGGGCGCGTTGAAGCCAACACCAGCTTCGGCACACGCGTTGTGCCTCGCGCTGGCGCCGTGCTCGCCCTGCACTACGCCAAGGGTTTCTTGGGCGACACACGCGCGCGCTTCGCCTACGGCCAGGGAATCGAAGAGCCTACAGCGCTCGAGTCCTTTGACACCGACCCGTGCAGCCCGGGAAATCCCAATCTGCGTCCCCAGCGTAGCCGCACCTTCAACATTGGCGTCGACCAGTACTTCGATTCCGACCGCTTTCGTGTCTCGGCCACTTACTTCGCCAACGAGTTCCGGGATCTGATCACTTCGGTGCCCGGCACACAGGCTGGTTGTCCGTTCGGCAGTGTCACGTTTCTCAATACCGACCTATCCCGCGCGCGCGGCCTCAACTTCAGCGCCACCGCCCGCCTTGCGCGCTGGCTTTCGCTCAACGGGAACTATTCGTTTGACGATACGCGTGTGCTGAAATCCTCTACCGCCGGCACGGGATTTCAAGAGCCCGGCGATCATTTGCTGCGCCGCCCGGTGAACTCCGGCAACATCTGGCTCAACGCCGGCTACCGCCGCTTCAACTTCAACATCAACGCGTACTTCACAGGCGTACGCACCGACAGCGACTTTGACGGCTTGGGCATCACGCGCAATCCGGGCTACGCCCGCTTCGACCTCGCCGCCAACTGCCTCCTTGGCCGCGGCGTTTCGCTTTACGGGCGCGTGGCTAACCTCCTCGACAAACAATATCAGGAGGCCATCGGCTTTCCCGCCCTAGGTCGCGACTTCCGCATCGGCATGAACTACCGCTTCTCCGGACGCAACTAGACTTAAACCAGGTTTCGATATTCTCTTCTTACCGAGAACTGACGACTGAAAACTACTCATGAACTCACCCGAACCCATCCTCTTCTGCTGGAGCGGCGGCAAAGACAGCGCCATGGCGTTGCACACCCTGCTCCAGCACAAGCAATTCAGCGTCGTCGCTCTTCTCACGACCGTCACGGAAGGCTACGACCGCATCGCCATGCACGGCGTTCGCCGCGAACTTCTCCAGCGCCAAGCCGAATCCATCGGCCTCCCGCTGCACGAAGTCTGCATTCCTCCGCAATGTGTCAACCCGGTCTATGAGGCACGCATGGAAGCAGCACTCCGCCTCTTCTACGACCAGGGCGTTCGAAAGGTCGCCTTCGGCGACATCTTCCTCGAAGACCTCCGCGCCTATCGCGAGAAGAACCTCGCCCGCATCGGGATGACCGCGCTCTTCCCCATTTGGAAACGTGACACTCGCGAACTAATCCGCCATTTTCACCAGCAACGTTTCCGTGCCATCGCCGCTTGCATCGATTCGAAAGTTCTCGACCCCAGTTTCGCCGGCCGCGAACTCGACGAATCCTTCTTTCGCGATCTTCCGTCCCGCGCGGACCCGTGCGGCGAAAACGGCGAATTCCACACCTTCGTCTTCGATGGTCCCATTTTTCATTCTTCCATTCCCATTCGAACGGGGGAAGTCGTCAACCGTGATGGCTTTGTCTTTTGCGATCTACTGCCCCAACTGGAGGAGGCAAAAAAATGAATTCCGAAATTTCTCAAAAAGAAAATCTATTCTATCGCACGCTTCTCGCTCTTGCTCTGATCGTTATTGCCGCTGCCCTGCGCATCGCGCCGCATCCCTGGAACTTCACTCCCATCGGCGCCATGGCCCTCTTCTCCGGTGCCATTCTTAAGGATCGCCGCCTTGCCTTTCTCTTCCCCCTCCTCGCACTCTTCGCAGGCGACATCTTCATCGGCTTCCACAAGCTAATCCCCGTCGTCTACGCCAGCTTCCTCATCAACGTCGCCATCGGCCTGTGGCTCCGCGACCGCCGCACCGTCACTCGCATCAGCCTCGCCACGCTCCTCGGCGCCATCCAGTTTTTTCTCGTCACCAATTTCGCCGTTTGGCAATTCCTCGGCGGCTATCCACACACCGCCGGCGGCCTCATGGCCTGCTACATCGCTGGCGTCCCGTTTTTCTGGAACACTATCGCCGGTGACGCCGTCTACGCCGTCTTGCTCTTCGGCAGCTTCGCCTTTGCCGAGCGCTTCCTTCCACTATTCCGGGAGCCTGTGCGGGCCGCGAGCTGATGCTATAATCTTCGCTCTGTCATGGCGAAAACTACTTCAGAGGAAACTTCACTCGCGCCGGAGGTGCTGGCCAAATACGAGCCCGTCATCGGCCTGGAAGTCCACGTCCAGCTCCTCACCCGCACAAAAATCTTCTGCGGCTGCTCGACGCGCTTCGGCGATCCTCCGAACACCAACGTCTGCCCCGTCTGTCTCGGTCTCCCTGGCACGCTCCCCGTGCTAAACAAGCGTGCCGTCGAAATGGGTATGCGTGCCGCGCTCGCATTGAATTGCACCGTGCACGATCATTCGCGATTCGCCCGCAAAAATTATTTCTACCCCGACCTACCCAAGGGCTACCAAATCTCCCAATACGAATTGCCCCTCGCCACGGGCGGCTGGCTCGAAATCGAACTCGCCGGCCTGCCCGCCGTGGCGGGAACTCGGAAGCGTATCGGCATCACCCGTCTTCATCTCGAAGACGACGCCGCAAAAAACCTTCACGAAGGTTTTGCGCAATCCGCCACCAAGTCTTACGTGGACTACAATCGTGGCGGCACGCCGCTCGCCGAAATCGTCTCCGAGCCGGACATGCGCACCTCCGACGAGGCTTACGCTTATCTCACCACGCTCCGCCAGATCATGCTTTACACCGGCGTCAGCGACTGCAACATGGAAGAAGGCTCGCTTCGCTGCGACGCCAACGTCAGCGTGCGTCTGCGCGGCGCAAAAGAATTCGGCACCAAAGTCGAGGTAAAAAACCTAAACTCCTTCCGTTTCCTGCAAAAGGCCCTCGATTACGAAATCGAACGCCACATCGGCGTTCTCGAATCCGGCGGCCGCCTTTTCCAGGAAACGCGCCTCTGGAATCAAGCCGAAGGCCATACCGTTTCCATGCGTTCGAAAGAAAAAGCGCACGATTACCGCTATTTCCCCGAGCCGGACCTCCTTCCCGTGCACATCAGCGACGCCTGGCGCGACGAAGTGCGCCGCTCGCTCCCCGAACTCCCCGAAGCCAAGCGCATCCGCTTCGTCGCTTCTTTCGGCATCACCCCCTACGACGCCGAAGTCCTCACCAGCACGCAGTTACTCGCAGACTATTTCGAGTCCGTAGTCAAAGCCGGAGCCCCGGGCAAAGCCGCTGCCAACTGGATGCAAACCGAACTTCTTCGCTACCTCAAAGATTCTGGCAAGGAAATCGACGCAGGTCCTGTCTCGCCCGCTGCCCTCGCCGAACTAGTAAAGCTCGTCGAATCCGCGAAAATCACCGGCGCCATCGGCAAAAAAGTTTTCGCTACCATGTTCGAATCCGGTCGCATTGCCTCCGAAATCATCGCCGCCGAAGGCCTCGGCGCGCAGGTCAGCGATGCCGCCATCGAAGACGCTGCCCGCGAAGTCATCGCGAAAAATCCCAACAACGTCGCTAAGTTCAAATCCGGCAACGAAGGTGTCTTCAAGTTTTTCGTCGGTCAGGTCATGAAGGCCACGCGCGGCCAGGCCAACCCGCAGACCGTCAACGACATCCTGCGCAAGCTGCTGTCTTGATCTTTGGCGGTGCGTTTGTTCTATCTCTGTAGGGGCGCAGCATGCTGCGCCCCTACTCGGCAAGATGCTAGATTCAGAGCGAGGTATTCTCGATGCTCAAAGTAGGCGCCAAAGCCCCCGCCCTCCGGCTCCAATCCGACGAAGGAAAAACACTAGCGCTCAAGGACTTCGCCGGCGGGCGCATCCTGCTCTTTTTCTTCCCCAAGGCCAACACCTCCGGTTGAGCCATCGAAGCGTCCGAGTTTCGTGACGCAAAACAAAAATTCGACAAACTCGGCGTCGCCATCCTCGGCATGAGCGCCGACCCCGTCAAAGCTCTCGCTTCGTTCAAGGAAAAATACCAGCTCAATTTCCCTTTGCTCAGCGACCCCGCCCACAAAACCATTCAAAAATTCGGCGCCTGGCAGAAAAAACAATTCATGGGCCGCACCTTCATGGGCATCGTCCGCAGCTCCTTCCTCATCGGCAAGACCGGCAAAATCGAAGCCGCTTGGCCCCTCGTCAAAGCCAAAGGCCACGCCGCCGAAGTCCTCCAGGTCATCTCGAAGAAATAGCTCACTACGCAGGTTGCGGCTTCACTTTTCATGCAAATTGATGCGGGGCTGAAATCCCTGCGACGGAGTTAGAAGTGAAACGCAAGTTCCTCGGAATCCGGCGATTTCGTTTCAACATACAAATTATCGATGAGCCGCGTCTTGCCTAAGAATACGGCAAGCAGAATGTAGGAAGGTTTGCTCACGCGCACGACCGGCTCGAAGGATGCGGCATCCACAATCTCCGCATAGTCCACCTGCGCCTGCCGCTCCGCGCTCAGCGTGCCGTGCAGCGTTGCTTGCAATTGCATGGCATCGCGAACCCCGGCGGCCAGCTCACTCCTGGCCGCGCCTAGCGCGCGATACAAAACCGTGGCGGCTTTGCGTTCTTCGGGATTTAAATAAACATTGCGGGAAGAAAGCGCCAGGCCATCTGCCTCGCGCTCGATGGGACACACGACAATTTCCGAATCCAAATTCAAATCGCGCGCCATCTGCGTGATGATGCGCGCCTGCTGCGCATCTTTCCGCCCAAAATACGCAAAATTCGGCTGCACGATCTGCAGCAGCTTCATCACCACAGTCGTGACGCCACGAAAATGCCCCGGTCGCGAACGTCCTTCGAGTTTTTCGCTGAGCCGCTCAACATTGACGTAAGTGGAAAAACCCTGTGGATAAATCTCGGAGGACTCCGGAGCAAACAACGCATCCACTCCGGCTTGCTCCAGCTTTTCCTTGTCGCTTTCAAAAGCGCGTGGATACTTCGCAAAATCCTCGCTCGGGCCAAACTGTTTCGGATTGACAAAAAGCGATGCGATCACCGGCGAACAATCTTTCTTGGCTCGCTGAACCAGCGACAGATGCCCCTCGTGGAGCGCCCCCATCGTCGGAACCAGCCCGACAACGCGGCTCTCCGACCGCGCTTGCCGCGCATATTCCTTCATCCACGCAATCGTTCGGATTGTTTCCACGGTGTGATAGCGCCGGCTTGCCCTGATCCTTCTGAAGGGCGTCTCGCCGGCTCTTATTCGCTCGAAGTTGGAATTGCGTTCATGGTCTACGCGCCCGCCGCCGTGGCCTTTTCACGATAGTAGTGCATCAGATCGGTCAGAATCGGCTGCGCGCCAAGTTGCCGCAGCAGCGTGGTCACCTGCCCGCGATGATACGAGCCGTGATTCACCACATGCTGCATCGATTGCCAGAGCGGATTCCTATACACGCCGAATTTCAGCGTTTTGTATTCTATCGCCCGATCGAGATCCGCTTGCGTCAAGCCGCGCACGAACCCGAGCAGTCGCGCTTCGTGTTCGTCCCAGCGTTCTTTCAAACTCGCAACGTCCTTGAATTGTATTGTATCGGGGAGCGACGCGGGTGAGCGGCCTTGAAAGCGTTCCAGCCAAATCCACTCGGCCCCGAAAATATGCGCCAGCGTGTCGCGCACCGAGCCAAAGCTCGAACCCATCGGCTGGACAAACTGCTCCGCGGAGAGCGCCGATGCCGCTTCCATCGACCGGTGATTCGCCCAGGCATTGTAGTCATAGAGCGAGCGCATCTCTTCGGGCGTCATCATCCCCTCCACTTGCAAGACTGGATTTCGGTTGTCATTCCGAGCCTGCCTACCGCAAGCAGGCGAAAGCGAGGAATCCGTTTTTGACTTTTACTGCGTGGTTCTACCAATCGCCGTCACTATTCACCGGCATCTCTTTCTGCTCCATCGCCATCCGCGCCGCATGATAAGACTCTCCATCCGATGGGAACGTCCCGCTCCGGACATCTTCGCAATACTCGTGCACGGCCTTGGAGATGATCTCGCCAAGATTGGCGTATTGCCGCGCGAATCTTGGGGTCTGCCCGAAGGTGAGCCCCAGCAGATCGTGAATCACGAGCACCTGGCCGTCGCAATCGGGGCCTGCGCCGATCCCGATCGTCGGGATGCGCAATTCTCGGGTAATCTGCGCGGCGAGTTCGCGCGGCACCGCCTCCAGCACCACCGCAAACGCGCCCGCCGCTTCCACCGCGCGCGCATCGCGAATCAGTTGTTCAGCGGCATCCGTTGTTTTTCCCTGTACGCGATACCCGCCGAGGGCGTTCAGCGATTGCGGCGTCAAGCCGACGTGGCCCATCACCGGGATTTCCGCTTCGGTCAGCCGGGAAATCAGTTCCAGCCGGCGCTCGCCGCCTTCAACCTTGACCGCTTCAGCGCCTGCTTCCTTCACAAAGCGCATGGCGTTGCGCAGCGACTCCGCGGTGTCCGTGTGATAGCTGCCGTAGGGCATGTCCGCGACGACGAGAGCGCGGCGAGTTCCGCGGCGCACGGCCCGCGTGTGATGCAGCATTTCGTCTATGGTAACCGACAACGTGTTTTCATGCCCCAGCACCACCATGCCGAGCGAGTCGCCGACGAGAATCACGTCCACGCCCGCTTCGTCGAGCAAGCGCGCGGTCGGATAGTCGTAGGCCGTCAGGCAAGTGATTTTTTGTGCTTTGGCGTGGGGGTCCGCAGCCTGGGTCTTGCGCTGCAAGAGATCGGGCACGGTGATCTTGCCGTTCCCGAAATGGGGGACAACGCTCATACTGGCCTCCGGTGCCGTTCCCTGCCTCTTTGAAAGGTGGCCGCCAAGCAGCCAACGGGATACAGCCCTGTACTTCACCTTTGCGCAGGATAACAAATTTAAATGCGCAACACTATAAATTTGGATGCAGCGCCGCGCGAATTAGTTTCCACGCCGTGCTTGGGCGCGGCCTTTCCATTGGCCGCCGCGGCCGAACCAGTAGCGCAGCGCAGAAACGAAAGTTGCGTACGCGTAGAAAGTTGCCGCAATCGGCAACGTCAGCGCCCAGAAGAATCTCAAATTGTAGAAACGCACGGTCACGCCAAAGGAAACGGCCATCAGGCAAATCGCGGTGGCCGCCAGAAACCACGCGGGATCTTCGCCTTGGAAAAAAGAAATCAGCGGCACAATGTAGGTCACAAACAGGGCAATCAGTGTGGCGATCAACAGAAAAAAAGAATAGCGAAGCTGGGTGAAGGCGGTGCGGGCAATGAGGTCGCGAATTTCAGAAAAACTTCCGTAGCTGCGCAGGCTCACGCTTGCGCCCGTGAGCCCCATCCAGATCTTCCCGCCACTCTTCTTCACTGCCCGCGCCAAAGCGCAGTCGTCTATGACTTCATTGCGGATTGCAGCTACGCCGCCGATGCGTTCGAGGGCCGCGCGCCGAAGCAGGATGCATCCGCCGGCCGCACCCGCGGTGCTCGACCTTGCATCGGCAGTCCAGCGCGGCGGATAGAGCATCAGGAAAAAATACAGGAACGGCGGGATGAGCAAACGTTCAGGGAAAGTCTTTGCCTGAAGCAGCACCATCAGCGAAGCAAGGTCGAGCGAATCTCGTTCCGCGCGAAAGACCAAACGACGCAGCGTGTCCGGCACATGTTCAATATCGGCATCGGTGAACCAAAAGAATTCCGGAGAATGATTGGCTGCCTCTTGCACGCCCTCGTTCATCGCCCAGAGTTTCCCGGTCCAACCCGGTGGAAGTTCGGAAGCCAAGTGAACGCTGATTCGTCGCGGCGCACCGCTTTCTGACCAAGCTTGAAGCGCGAGCATCCCAGTCCGGTCGTCGCTGTGATCATCTTCCACGCTGAACCTAAACTCACCGGGATAATCCTGCTTTGCAAGGGAGGCGACGCAGCGAGCGATCGTTTCCGCTTCGTTGCGCGCGGGAACAATGGCCACAACGCGCGGCCAGCGATCGAGAGATTCCGGCTCGGTCTTGTCTTCCTGCAATTGCCAGAAGCTTCCGCGCAGAAAAAAAAGATAAACCCAGACGGCCAGCGGGATCGTGGCGATAAGAGTGGGCGGCAGGGGCACGCGCTATTCTGCAATAAGCCGCCAAGGAAACGCTATGCCAGATCCTCGGCGCGGATGGGTAGGTGGCGGATGGGCTTGCCGGTGGCGGCGAAGATGGCGTTGCACACCGCAGGGGCGATCGGCGGCGTTCCGGGTTCTCCGATGCCGCCGGGAGGATCATTGCTCGGCACGATATGAACTTCGACCTTCGGCATTTCGTTGAGCCGGAGCATTTCGTAATCGTGAAAATTGCTTTGTTGCACGCGGCCTTTGTCGATGGTGATTTGCCCTTTCAGCGCCGCGCTGAGGCCGTAGACGATTCCGCCTTCCATCTGCGCTGTAATGGTTTCGGGATTCACGTAGCGGCCGCAGTCCACGGCGCAGACTACGCGATGGACTTTCGCCTCGCCGGAACTCTTGTTGTAGCTGACTTCGGCAACCTCCGCAACGAAGCTTCCAAACGATTCGACAACCGCGATGCCGCGCGTGCGTCCCGCGGGCAGCGGCTGGCCCCAGCCAGCTTTTGTAGCGGCAAGCTCGAGGACGCCGCGATGGCGCGGAGCGTTGGCGAGAAGTTTGCGCCGGAATTCGAACGAATCTTTTCCGCCCGCCTTGGCCAGCTCCTCGATGAAACATTCCGTGATGAACCCGTTCTGCGAATTTCCCACCGAGCGCCAGAAGCCCACCGGTACGCCTGTTTCCGTCAAAACGTATTCCACAAGAAAGTTCGGAATGCTGTATTTGCTGTTGGCTTGGCCCTCTACGGAACTGTCATCGAGGCCGTTTTTCACCGAGCCGGGAAAAAAGCGCGACATGATCGAAGGGCTGACGATGCGACTCTTGTAAGCCACCGGCCAGCCGTCCGCGTCTAGTCCGGCAGCAAGTTTCGAATAAACGGCGGGCCGGTAAAAATCGTGCTGGATGTCATCTTCGCGCGTCCACGTCACCTGCGCGGGCGCGCCGGTCGCTTTCGAGATCTCCACGGCTTCGGCGATGAAATCCTGCTCCGCGCGGCGGCCGAATCCTCCGCCGAGAAACGTAGTGTGTACGCGAACTTGTTCCGGCTTCAGTCCGCAGATTTTGGCGCCGGTCATTTGCACAAAGGTCTGGAATTGTGTCGGCGCGTAAACGTCGCAGCCATCGGCGCGGACGTCGGCAGCGCAATTCATCGGCTCCATGGTAGCGTGCGCGAGGAATGGAACTTCGTAAACGGCCTCGATTTTTTTGGCAGCGCCGGCCAACGCGGCGTCAGCGTCCCCGTCTTTTCGCGCGATGGCGCCGGGTTGTTCGACGCGTTCCAGATAAAGCTTTCGAATCGAATCGCTCGAAAGCGCCGCGTTCGAACCTTCGTCCCACTGGATCTGCAGCGCGTCGCGGCCCTGCATCGCCGACCACGTGTTGTCCGCGACGACCGCAACGCCAGAGGAAATCTGAAGCACCTGCTTCACGCCACGAACGGTTTTCGCTTTCGAATCGTTAAAGCTCTTCACTTTCCCGCCGATGACCGGGCAGCGCGCCACCACCGCGTGCTGAATCTTCGGCAAACGCACGTCTATGCCGAAACCCGCCTTTCCGTTCACCTTCTCGGGAGTATCGAGCCGCTTCGTGGGCTTGCCGACGTACATGTAATCTTTCGGATCCTTCAGCGCGGGACTGGCTGGCACAGGAAGTTTTGCGGCTTCTTCCGCCAAGGCACCGTAACCCAATCTCTTCTTCGTCGCGGAGTGCACGACCGCGCCATTTTCCGCGTGGCATGAGGAAGGCTCGACGTACCATTTTTTAGCCGCGGCAGCGATCAGCATTTCGCGCGCGGCAGCGCCGGCTTTCGTCAGCGGTCCCCAGGACGCGCGTACGCTGCAGCTGCCCCCCGTTCCTTGCAGGCCAAACAAGGGATTGAAATAGACCGGCGCCGCAGGAGCAAACTCGGTTCGAATCTTTTTCCAATCCAATTCGAGTTCCTCCGCGAGCAACATGGCCAGCGCAGTGGTGATGCCCTGGCCCATCTCGGACTTGTCGATCAAGATCGTCACGCTGTCGTCCGGCGCAATGCGCACCCAGGCGTTCAGCGACGCCGATTCCGCGGGCGGAGCCGCCGCCAGCGCTTCGAATTTTCCGGGCAAATAGAAACCGATGACGAGACCGGTGGTTCCCGCCGCGCTTTTCTTCAAAAACTCCCGACGCCGCATCACTCCTGAAGTTGCCACGTGTGATCCTCCTGGCGATCCACAGCAAAAAATGCTTCAACCTGACCGGCTGCCGGGCTAAGCAAAATCCTCGGGGCGCGCCGGAAGCCGCCGAATTCTCTTTCCGGTCGCGGCGAAAATCGCGTTGCACACCGCGGGAGCAACGACCGGCAATCCGGGTTCGCCGATTCCTGTGGGCGCTTCCTGGCTCATCACCACATGCACTTCGGTTTTCGGAGTTTCGTTGATTCGCGGCATCTGATAATCATTGAAATTCGATTGATCCACGCGGCCCGCGCTGATGGTGATGGCGTCGTGTAAAGCTGCGGACAAACCATAAATGGCCGCGCTTTCGATTTGCGCGCGGATGCCGTCGGGATTCACGGGACGGCCGCAATCGACGGCGTAGACGAGACGGTTCAGCTTGACGGCGCCGTCTTTCACACCAACTTCCGCGACGGCTGCCGTGTAGGAGTTGAACGAAAAAAATGTGGCGATGCCGCGTCCCTGGCCCTTCGGAAGCGGCTGGCCCCATCCCGCTTTCGCGGCGGCAAGCTGCAAAACTCCCTTGAGCCGCGCGGTGTCCAGCGGGTGCGCTTCTTCACGGTCGAACTGAGGAATCTTGCGGTCCGCGCCGATGAGCTTCAAGCGAAACGCCAGCGGATCCTGGCCGGCGGCAGCGGCAAGTTCGTCAATAAAACTCTCCACGACGAAGCCGCTGCTGGAGTGTTCGACGGAACGCCACCACGCACGGGGCACACTGGAATGAGCGAGTGTGTATTCGATACGAATGTTGGGCGTCGTGTAAGGAATCGTGGCACCGGTACCGAACTCACCGAGGCCCGGATCATCTTCGCCCTTCGGGCTCCACTTGGCGGCGATGGACGTCGAAGTCTGGAAATGTTTCCAGGCGGCAAGCTTGCCTTCGCTGTCCAGCGCGCCTTGCAACTTGTGATAGGAAGCGGGCCGGTAGAAATCGTGCTGCATGTCGTCTTCGCGAGTCCATACCACCATGACCGGTTTGCCGGTAGACTTGGCGACTTGAGCCGCTTCCATGACGAAATCGGCCTGATAGCGACGGCCGAAGCCGCCGCCCATCAGCGTCGTATGCACGATCACTTTTTCCGGAGGCAACTGCGCGGCCTCCGCGATGACGCCTTGCGCCCATTGCGGACCTTGCGTGGGCACCCAGGCTTCCGCCCCGTCGGGACGGATGTGCACGGTGCAATTCATCGGCTCCATGCAAGCGTGGGCGGCGAAGGGCAGCTCGTAAGCGGCTTCGATTTTCTTCGGACTTGAGGCAAGAACGGAGTCCGCGTCGCCATCGTTGCGGACGATCTTCCCGGGTTTGGCGGCATTCGCCAGAAATTGTTTGTGAAGCTCGGCTGAAGATTCGCTGGAGGCCGGACCTTCGTCCCATTTCACTTCGAGAACCTTGCGGCCCTGGATCGCGGCCCAGGTATTCTCGGCCAGCACGGCAATCCCGTCGGAGATGGACGCACCTCTCCCTTCGGTTTTGAATCGAATTACATCACGGACACCGGGAACGGCTTTCGCTCTCGTGGCATCGAACGAGACGAGCTTGCCGTCGAAGACGGGGCAGCGCGCCACAACGGCAAAAAGCATGCCGGGTGGGCGGGAATCGATGCCGAATTTGGCGGCGCCGGTAGCTTTGTCGCGTCCTTCGAATCGCGGCATGTCGTGGCCGACGATGGTGAAATCGTCGGAGTTCTTGAGCGGCACTTTGTGAAAATTCGGAATCGGAAGTTTCGAGGCCGTTTCGACGAGATCGCCATACTTGAAATAGCGCTCGGGATGGCCGTGAACGACGCTGCCTTTTTCCGCTTTGCAAGTATCGGCGCCCACTTCCCATTTTTGCGCCGCGGCGGCGATCAGCATTTCGCGAGCGGCAGCTGCTGCCTGGCGCAAGGGCAGCCAGGAATCCGAAACACTTCCGCTGCCGCCGGTGCCGTGGTCGTAGATTTTGGGATTTGTCGGCGCTTGCTCGACATCCACCTGCTTCCAATCGACGCACAGCTCTTCGGCCACGATCATAGGCAGCGCCGTCATGATGCCCTGGCCCATCTCGGACTTTTCGAGGATCAGGGTGACGCGATTGTCGGGAGTAATGCGCACCCAGGCGTCGAAAGGATTGGGCGGTTTCTTTTCTTGCTCTTGCGCCTGATCGACGAGAGCGCTGGGCGAGAGATGGAAGCCGATAACGAGGGCCACACCTCCAGCGGCACCGGTCTTCAGGAAATCACGGCGGTTTACAACGGGAGCGATTGCCATGGGACACCTCGGGACGTGTTGCGATACCTTTGGTTGAAGACCGCCTAAGCAGCGGACTTAGCTTTGCCGCCCTGCATGGACGCGGCGCGGTGGATGGCTTTGCGGATGCGCTGGTACGTGCCGCAGCGGCAGATGTTGCCGCTCATGGCATCGTCGATGTCGGCGTCGGTGGGGCTGGGCTTTTTCGAAAGCAGCGCCACGGCGGACATGATTTGTCCGGACTGGCAGTAGCCGCACTGCGGAACGTCTTCTTCCATCCAGGCTTGTTGCACGGGATGGCTGCCATCGGCTGAAAGGCCTTCGATGGTGGTGACTTTTTTGCCCGCGACGCTGGAGATCGCGGTGATGCAGGAACGCGTGGCTTCGCCGTTGATGTGCACGGTGCAGGCCCCGCAGAGCGCCATGCCGCAGCCAAACTTCGTGCCGGTCATGTTCAGCGTGTCGCGAAGCACCCAGAGCAGAGGCATGTCCGGGCTAACGTCGACGGATTGGGGTTTGCCGTTCAAGGTGAAACTGATGGCCATGGGGTCCTCCCTCTTGCAGGCTGATATCCTACAACACTCCGCGCATAGATGAAAATACGCGGAAAGCCGGTGGGGCCAGATTCCGATTATCCGACTAACCAGGAGTTAAGAAACTCGCTGGTTGACGGCGGTCTCGTAGGTCGAGACTATTGAGATATGAAAGAAACGTTACCGTTTGCCGTCGGAACTGGCACTACGCTCCTGGGTATAGCCCTTGTAGCGAATGGGATTCAGCAAGTGCAGTTTGGCCCCGTATGGGAAGTGCCAGCAGCGGCAGCGGGAAGATGGCTTGAGTTTGGCATCATTTCAGTACTTCTCTACACGGTTGCAGTCTTCAGCTATTTCCGGGGCAACCGCTTCGCGTCTCAGACACCCTTGACTCGTCTTGGATTCTGGCTTTCGCTATGTCTTGGTATTGTCCTAACAACTCTGAGTTTCGCCCTCGACCCAGGACAGTGGCCAATAACTCACCGGAATTTGTCTGCTTTCGCACGTAGAAGTTCGGTGCCAATATCCATAGCTTGTGGACTGCTGTGGCTTATGCTGGTAGCTCGAAGCCGACATCAATCCTCACTGCCTAGCGCCTGATCAACGCGGTCACCGGAAACTTGGTCGTCTCCGGAAACTCCGTTCAGGCTGAACGCAGATCTGCAGAGCGGATCGGCAGGCGGCGGACGCGCTTACCAGTGGCGGCGAAAATGGCGTTGGCGACGGCGGGGGCGACAGGGGGAACGCCGGGTTCGCCACAACCGCCGGGCGGTTCGGTGCTGGACACGATGTGGACTTCGATGATGGGCGGAGCATCGTTCAGGCGAAGAACTTCGTAATCGTGGAAGTTGGACTGGTCCACCTTGCCGCCGGAAACGGTGATGGCGCTTTTTAAGGTTTGCGCCAGGCCAAAATTGATAGCGCTTTCCATTTGCGCTTTGACGCTGAGGGGATTCACGGCCAGGCCGCAATCGATGGCGCAAACAACGCGATCGACGCGCAGCGTGCCCTTGTTCGCATCGCAGGTGACTTCCGCGACTTGCGCTACGTAGCTGCCCAGCCGAACGCGGCGGCGATTCCGCGGCCTCTACCGGCCGGCAGCGGCTGATGCCAATTTGATTTTTCGGCGGCAAGTTCGATGACGCGGCGGCGGCGGCCGACGTCGACTGTCTCTCCACTTCCGACGGGAATCTTTCGCGCAAGGCCAAACGCGGCGAGCAAGAATTCAAGTGGGTCGCGGCCAGCGGAGTGCGCGGCTTCGTCGAAGAAACTTGAGAGTACAAACTGGTTGCCGGAAGCATCGACGGAGCGCCAATAACCGAGGGGCATGCCGGATTCAGAAACAGTGAATTCGAGACGAAAATTGGGAATGAAGAGTGCGGGGAAGTCGAGCGAATCCACCTGGGCCGCGGCTTGCGGCGAAATGCCGGTGCCATTGTAAAAAGTTTCGATCGAAGGCGAAGAGCCGCGGTGACGCCAGGAAACCAATTGGCCGAGCGCGTCGAGTCCGGCTTGCAAGACGTGGACCGCGGCCGGACGGTAAAAATCGTGGCGGATGTCGTCTTCGCGAGTCCAAATGACCTGAACAGGCGCGCCGGCATCGCGGGAGAGGAGAGCCGCTTCGACGGCGTAATCCTGAATGAGGCGTCGGCCAAAGCCTCCGCCGATGAAGGTGACATGGACCTTGACGCGCTCGCGCGGAATGGCGAGCGCGCTGGCGACGGATTCCGCAGCCGCCCCCGGAACTTGCGTGGGCGCCCAGAGCTCGCATTCACCGTCGCGGAAATGCGCCGTGCAATTCATCGGCTCCATGGTGGCGTGCGCGAGAAACGGTACCTCGTAGACCGCTTCGATTTGTTTGGCCGCCGCCGCATGTGCTCTGTCGAAGTCGCCGTCGCTGCGGATGACGGCTCCCGGCTCGTAAGCGAGCCTGAGCATTTTTTCGCGGAGGCTGCCGGTGTTTTCGGAGGCGGACGGTGGTTCGTTCCATTCGACCTTGAGAAGTTTGCGGGCTTGCATGGCGGCCCAAGTGGAATCTGCGACGACAGCAACGCCAGCGCAAGTGTAATTGCGGCTTCCCGGTCCCGAAGTTTCGCCGAATTGATGCGTGAGATGGGCGGACTTGACTTCCAGAACGGCGCGGACGTGCGGCGCGGTTTTCACTTCGTCCGCGTTGAAGCGGCGCGGCGTGCCGCCGTAGACCGGGCTGCGCTCGACCGATGCAACGAGCATTCCCGGGATGCGGGTGTCCAAGCCGAACTTGGCGGCGCCGGTTACCTTAGCGGCGCAATCCGTGCGGCGCGTGGGCTTCCCAATGAGGGTAAACTCGGAAGCTTTCTTCAGCGGCGGATCGGCGGGAGGCTGAAGCGCAGAAGCGGCGGTAAGTAGTTTTTCGTAGGCGAGCTTGCGCTGGGTGGGATCGTGCGTGACTGCGCTGGATTCAGCGCGGCACTCGGAGCGCGGCACATTCCATTGCGCGGCAGCGGCGTTGATCAGCATCTCGCGCGCGGCCGCCCCGGCTTTGCGCAAAGTTTCGAAGGAAGTGCGTACGCTCAGGCTGCCGCCCGTGAGTTGATTGCCATACTTCGCATCGAGATCGGCCTGCACCACGCGAACGCGCCGCCAATCGCAGCAAAGTTCTTCCGCCACAATCATCGGCAGGGAAGTGCGCACGCCCTGTCCCATTTCGGATTTCCCGCACCAGATTTTAATTTCGCCGCTGAAGGTAATTTCCAGCCACGCATTGGGAGCAAAGGAAGGGCCCGACACAGTGGCGGCAACTGCCGAGGAATCTGCGCGCAAAGGCAGATAGAAGCAAAGGACGAGGCTGGCACCCGTACCACCGGAAGTCTTCAGGAAAGCACGGCGTGAAACGCTGGAAGACAAAGTCGAGCCCCCCGAGGGTTCAGACGCTACGCTTGCCCGGGCGTGAGCAAACTCAGTTGCCCTCGACCGTGGCAGGCTCACGCGGGGCTTTGGGAGCCTGCGGCGGGCTGTCCTTCTCGACGCCGCGCCAGCCGACCGGCCGCCCGCTCACCGCTTCCTTCACCGAGCGGAACAACACCACGTACATCAACTGGCGGTAATAGAAGCGCTGCAGCAGGACCGGAACGAGCAGCGTCCAATCCTCTTTGCGCTCGAGCGCAAACGCGATGACGCAAGTCAAAACGTCGATAAGCAAAAAGCCGATAAAGAAAAACACCGAGCGCAGCAAATCATCAGTGGACGACTGAATGGTCGGCAGCCAGGAAAAATGCCAGCGCTGCACGGCCCACAGCAGGACGGAGCCGAGAAACAGCAAATCAATGATCGGAGAAATCAGCGGCAGCGCGAGCTGGAAAACAAAAATATTCGGCAGCGCCACCCAACCCAGCGTGCCGAACTTAGGCCGGAACAACGTGCCACTGTGCTTCCAGAAAGCCTGCAAAGTGCCAAAGGTCCAGCGGAAGCGCTGGCGGATAAGCTGACCGGCTTTTTCCGGCGCTTCGGTCCAGGCGATGGCCTCTTCGTCGTAGCAGACGCGCCACCCGAGGCGGCGAATCGCGATGGTCAGGTCCGCGTCTTCCGCCACGGTATCCGCAGTAATGCCGCCGGCCGCTTCGATGGCCGCCTTGCGCCAGGCCCCGAGCGCGCCGGGCACGACGGTGATGCAATTCAAAAGGTCAAACGCGCGCTTCTCCATGTTCTGGCTGGTGATGTATTCCAGGGCTTGCCAGCGCGTGAGCCAGCGCGAGCGATTGCCAACTTTCACGTTGCCGGCCACGGCGCCAATTTTTGGGTTGGAGAAATGCCGCACCAGCTTGGAAATGGCATCCGTCTCAATTTCCGTATCGGCGTCAATGGTGACGACAATTTCCGTCTGCGCTTGCTCGATGGCCAGGCGCAGGGCGGCGGCCTTGCCGCGATTGACCTGGTGAACGATGTGCACGCGCGGCTCGTGGGAAAAGTTTGCGTCCAGAAGCTCGCCGGTTTTATCCGTGGAGCCGTCATCGACGACGATGATGTGCAAATCCTTCAGGTCGGAGAGCAGCACCGACGTGATGGTCTGCACGATGACGCTTTCTTCGTTGTGCGCCGGAATCAAGACGGTCACGCCCGGCGGCGGATCCGGCATCACGGCATGATCCGGCCGCAGCTTCTCAATCAACGCCAGGATGCCGATGATCAGCGTGCGGCCGCTGACCAGAATGATGCCCAGGATGAAGGTCGTGGTAATCACGACCCAGAACCAGTGATAGATGCCGAAGATAAAACCGTCGGCCCGGGCTTCGAACTGCTCTTCGCGGGAAAGCGGCAACATCACCTGGGCGCGCGTTCTGCCGATCAGGTCGGCCACGGAAACAAACTCGTAGCCGCTCGCGCGCATCGTATCGATAATTTGCGGAAGCGCGGCGACGGTCTGGCTGCGGTTCCCACCGCCATCGTGCAGGAGAACGATGTTGCCTTTGGGCGCTTCATGAACAATGTTTTCGAGAATCTTTGCGGCTGGGATAGGCACGCCGGGCGTTTCCTGGCTCCAATCGTTGGGATCCACCTTTTGGCCGATGATGAGGTAGCCCATGTCCTGCGCCGTCGGCAGATGCGCGACTTCCTCGGCATATTCGGGCTGGTGGTCAATCCCGTAAGGGGGGCGGAAGAGGATGGACTTGGCGCCGACAATGCTTTCGATAAGCCGCTCGGTAAGATTGAGCTCCCAGCGAATCTGCGTGGTGGAAAGGTCGGCTTCCCAGTTCGGATGAGTATAGGTGTGATTGCCGATTTCGTGACCTTCAGCGTATTCCCGCTGCAGGAGTTGTGGCCACCTGCTGGCATCCGAGCCAATCACGAAAAATGTGGCGGGGACATTTTTTTCTTTGAGAATGTCCAGAATTTTCGGGGTCCAGGTGGGATCGGGGCCGTCATCGAACGTCAACGCCAGTTTGTTCTTTGCGGCGCCGAGCTGATCGATATGGTAGGAAAGCGGATACGCGTCGTACGTCTCGCCGGTGAAAAGATCGGTTGCGGCGTCGTAGGTGAAGCTGCGCTTGCCGTGTTTGGGCGTATCGATGAAGTGCCAGACGTCGCCGTCGCCCTCAAGGATCAAATCCGGTCCAGGAGGGAGATCCGTCAGCTTTTGCCGGATGGCGTCGTCTGGACGGACGGCATCCCAAATCGGCCACATGGAAGTATCCGCGGAACCCAGGCGCCACAGCGCCGTGCCCTGCACACCCAGGCGTTCGCTGGCGCGCAATTCGTTGTAAGCAGTCACGGCATCGAGCATCCACACCTGATGCACGTGGTCATGCTCGTCGTAATACGAGTAGTGCGGATTGAGGGAGGCGGAATCAAACTCGACCTGGGTCTCGGATTCGTAAGCGTGGAGCAACGCTTCCTGAATGGTGAGCGATTGTGCCGGTTCGTTTGCTTTCTTCGGAGCTTCGGACCAGTCGTAGGCGTAGCTGCCCACCCCGACGATGATTTTTCGAGCGGGCACGTCTTCCAGGACCTGCCGCAGATTTTCAACATACCAATCCTGCGAAGCGATAGGGCCCGGCGGCGAAGTCAGCCAGTGCTCATCGATGTTCATGAGCATGATGGCATCACACTGTTGTCCGAAGAATTCGTAGTCGTAGGCATCATCGCGCGCGGGGAGCATGATCATCAACTTGAGGCCGACGGCATGCAGGCCGGAAGCAAGTGCGGCCGCAAAGTCCTGGAAGTTGTCTTGATTCTTATCGGGAACCTCTTCGAGATCCACGACGATTCCCGATTCATGGCTCTCGACGGCGAACTCCACGACGTCACGCACCAGTTTGCGGCGCGCCGCCGGGCTTGCAAGCATTTCCGACATCTCTTTTACATGCCAGACCGAGCCGTCGTAATTGTTCAGGAGCCCCATCATCGGCAATTCAAGCGGAGGATTGAGCGATTTCATCCATTGATGAAGCTGGTCTTTTCTCAAGATGGAAATCGCTTCCACCGGGGAAGCCTTCACGACTTTTTGACCGTTGGGGTCGTAATCCACGATGGTCATTGCGCCATCGGGCGAGACGGCGTGCAACTGCTCAGGAATGACAAGGTCGATGTCCTTGTAGTGCTTTTTCAGAGACGCGAGACTGTTGGGATCCCAGCTTACGTAGAATGCGGCGCGGAGCGGGTCGTAGCTTGCCGGCACGCTGCCGATATTCGCGACGCGGCGGCGGCGGCCCTCGCGCACGGGGGTGACTTTCTTTTTGGTTTTCAGCGGGTGATATCCAGGCTTGGTATCAGGCAGAAGCCCCGCCGGCAGTTCGACGCTGATGGCGATGGTGACGAAAAAATAGGCAAGCAGAAGGGTCAGCAGGACACCGCTAATTTCCATCAAGCGCCGCGTGCGGCGCCAGCGCACACGCTCCGCGTCATAGAATATGGGCCCGCGTTCCTTCATGAATCCTTTTCAACCTGGCAGTACGGCAGGGAATCGTACAACAAGCTGGGTTGAGACCGTCTGCTCGAATCCGTCCGCTCTATTGTAAGATGCGTGGCACCGATGAAGCGAATTTTCTGGCATCTGATTGCCGCATCCGTCGCGGGTCTAATCCTGCGGCTGTTCTTCATTCTGAAGTTTCCCGCGAATTCCAGCGACACCATCCTTTACGAGCAGATGGCCACGAATTGGCTGAAGCACCACGTCTACGCGATGGAAGTGGGTGGCGCCATTACGCCCGTCGATTTGCGAATGCCCGGGTATCCGGCGTATCTGGCGCTGGTGTATTGGATCACTGGCAAGACGGGTGACGCCGCCCATTTTTGGGTGATGCTGGGGCAGGCCCTGGTAGACGTGGCGAGTTGTGTGTTTGTGGTGTGGCTGGCGGGTCTGCTCCTGGACTTGGGCGACAAGCATGCGCGGCAAATGCCGGTGATGATTACAGCGATCTGGCTGGCGGCGCTATGCCCGTTCACGGCGAATTACACCGCCGTTCCGCTGACGGAATCGTTTGCCGTCGCGATCACGGCCATCGCTCTGGTGCTCCTGGTGGGACTCTGCGGGAGCGTTCAGGAGTTGCTGCTTCCGGTGAAACGGCAGCCATGGGAACCGAAGAATGATTTACGGCATTGGACCGCGCCACTCGGATTCGCGGTGGGAATCGGGACGCTGTTTCGGCCGGAGACGCCGCTCCTGTTGCTGGCCGCGTGGATCGGTACGGCGCTTCCGCTGATCCGCCGCGGGCGGACGATGGTTTGGATCCGAATTGTGGCGTACAGCGGGCTGGCCTGCGTGCTTCCGCTCGTGCCGTGGGCTGTACGCAACGCGGTGACGCTGCATGAAGTGCAATTCCTGGCGCCGAAGAATTCGAATCTGCCGGGAGAGTTGGTGCCGAGCGGATTCATGGCCTGGGAGAAGACCTGGCTGTTTCGAATGAAAGATTGCTACCTCACGGCCTGGAAGTTGAACGGAGAATCCATTGAAGTCGAGAAATTGCCGGCGCGCGCCTTTGACTCCACGGATGAAAGGGAACGCGTGACCATGATTCTGGAGAGGTACAACGACGAACTGACGCTGACGAAAGAAGAAGACGCAGCCTTCGCGCAATTAGCCTGGGAGCGAACGGCTCGCTATCCCTTTCGAACTTATGTGCGGCTGCCTTTTTTGCGCGCGGTCACGTTGTGGTTCGCGCCGAGGATCGAATTGTTGCCGGTGTCCGGAACCGTCTTTCCATTGGCACAAGCTTGGGAAGATGACAAGGTAGATCAGTCCGTCACCATCGGAATTTTTCTTCTGAATATTTTTTATGTAGTCCTGGGCGTTTGGGGTGCGGCGAAGCTGTGGCGGTGGAGCGCCGCCTCGCGATTGGCGGTGCTGGTGATTCTTTTGTTTTTCGCACTGAGAACGGCGTTTCTGACCACCCTGGAAACGCCGGAGCCGCGGTATGTCCTCGAATGTTTCCCCGCATTGATAGCCCTGGGCTCGGTGGCGCTGGCGGGACGAAAGTACGACGCCTACACTGTTGGTGTCGAGGGATGATGCTTCAGCGCTCTTCGACAGGCTCCGGGTGAATCGTCACGCGGTAAATCTGCGGAAACATTTCCTTCACGCGGACTTCCAGCGCCGCAGTCACATCGTGGACCTGGGTGATGGGCAGCGCGCTCTTCATGGTGCAGTGGCAAGACACCAGGATATGGTGCTCCACCTGGCGTACCCGGACATCGTGACAATTCACCAGCTCCTCGAATTCCGACGGCAAGCGATTGAGGAATTCCTCTATGTCCTGCGAAAGCTGCTTGATCTCACCAAGGCCCGCGTCGGGCGTAGCGATGTGCGTGCCGAGCGGCTCGATATGAATGTTTACTTCGGTCGAGCCGTCCCGCAGCCTGCGGATTTCTTCTTCCAACTCTGAAGCCTGGCGATGCGCTTCGCGCAAGCTCAGATTCTCATCCACTTCGAGATGCAGTTCGATGAAAAGCTGGCCATCCTGCTGTAGCGCGTGAACATCGTGGATGGCCAATCCCCTGCGCTGAGCCACCGCGCGAATCGCTTCGAATAGATGCTCGCCCTGCGGGGCGCGCGGTTCCGCGTGCACCATCACGTCCGAAGGTACAATCTCGCCGATGCGTTTCTCGATGGCGTCACTGAGAGCGTGCACCTGTTCGAGACTGGCCGTGCGCGCCACGCTCACCGTGGCGTCGACGAAGTGGCGATTTCCGGCGCGCCGCACGCGCACGCGATCCACGTCCAGGACGCCGTCCATGCGCGCTACTGCTTTGGCAATTTCCTGCTGCAAACCTTCCGGTGCGGCGTCCAGCAAGGCATCCAGGGTTCTCCGGCCGAGTTGTGCGCCGACCCACAAAACGATGGCTGCAACGGCAAGGCCTGCCAGGGCGTCGGCATAGACCAGCCACGGGACGTTCCAGGTCTCGCCAGCCCACACCAGCCCGATTCCGAAGATAACGACGATGGTGCTCCACACGTCAGTCGAGAAATGCAAAGCGTCTGCTTCGAGTGCGTCGCTCGAATACTTTTTCGCCACGTTCCGTAACGCCCGCGCCCGCGTCAGATCGATGGACAAGGCGACCAGCAGCACAAGGATCGCCCTGACGCTGGGCTGAATGTGGACGGTTTTGAAAAATAAACGGGCAATCGCCTCGTAAATGATGTACAGGGCCGTGAGTGCCAGCAGGCCGGTCTCCACGAATGCGGAAAAGTTTTCAAACTTGCCATGGCCGTAAGGATGCCGCTCATCGGCGGGCTGGTCGGACATGCGCACCGAGAGAAAAGTGATGATCGCGGCGATCAGGTCGAGGCTGGAGTGCAAGGCTTCGGAAAGGACGCCCAAGCTCTTGGTCCTCACGACGAGAAACGTCTTCAGGGAAACCAGCAGCAGCGCGGAGCCGACGCTTAGGAGCGCCGCACGCTTTTTCTCCCGTGCTTCTTCGATTGGATAGGGCGCGATCATTGCCCGTTTAGACTATCGCAGTTCCCATGATTTCCTTGAACGCTTTGCATCCTCGCCTCGATCTTCTGCTGTTGCATCCTAGCGTCAGCCATTAAATGTTGTAATCGGTTTTCTCTATGCACACATCGGAGATAAGAGCGTCAAAATGGGCAATCTCACCGCGATACATCCGACGGAGACGGTCGATGCGACCATTGGGGGTAAGATTGACCGAGTCACGATCAATGACCACGAAGAAATCCTGGGAGACGTGAAACAATAGGAGAATCTTTCGGGCACAGTTGCCCCTTCGGTTCCCTTCGACGCGGCGACGGAGCCTTCTGAATTGTTAACCAATGGGAGTGTTTCTGGGGACGAAGCGCAGTGCCGCGGAGTTCATGCAGTAGCGCAGGCCGGTGGGTTCGGGCCCGTCCGTGAAGACGTGGCCGAGGTGGGCGTCGCAGAGCGCACACAACACTTCGGTCCGCAGCACACCGATGCTGAAATCCTTTTTCTCGCGCACATTTTCTCTGGCGATGGGCTCCCAAAAACTCGGCCAGCCCGTTCCTGATTCGAATTTGGCTTTCGAATCGAATAGCGCGTTTTCGCAATCCACGCAGCGATAGAGTCCCGCCGCGTGTTGATCATGGAGCGCGCCGGAAAAAGGGAATTCCGTCGCCGCGCGCCGCGTGACGTCGTATTGCAACGGCGAGAGCTGCTTCTTCCATTCGATTTTGCTTTTGTGGATCTTTGTCAGCGAGACGGCGCCGAGGTTTGTGCCGTCATCCGCGAATTTCACAATTTTGACCGGCCCGGGATGGTCTTCCAACTCTTCGTTGTCCGCAAAAGCCGCGAGGGAAAGTCGTTCGACGCCAGCGAGCAAGCCGCCTGCGGCGACAGTTGCCGCGCCAAAAATAAGAGCCCGGCGTGTGATTTCGTTCATGACGAACGATCCAGTGAAGCTCTTACTTAGATGCGCTCATGGGCGGCGGCGGCAGAAGCGGAAGCCGCTTGGCCTCTCCGCGCGCGCCACGCACTTCCAATTCCTCGAACAACAGCGAAGGCGCGACCACCGAAGCCGGCAAACCACCCTGCGCCGAGCCAAACGCTCCCAGCGCCGTGCCGGCAAATCCATTGATCTGGCTCTGCATATAATTGAAAACGAAGCTGTCGTTTCCGATTCCCGCAAGGTTGCGCAGCGCCCGCGTGTTCAGTCCAATGATGCGCGAACCTCGCACCATCTCTTCACGGCCGCTTTCCGGATAGACCCGGTAAACCACCAGGGGCAAGCGATCGCCCGTTCCCGCGCCTCCGGCAAAACTGGCCAGCAGCTCGGAGATATCTTCCTGGTGCAGCAGGCTCAAAACCGGATTGTCCATCTCGCGGACAATCAAGCAGTAATTCAGCTTTTCCCTCCGGCAACTGTCGAGGAATTTTTTCTTTATATCGGCCGAAGAGAGAGTTTCCGTCGACGTAAAGAGAAGATTGGTCATGGTCGGCTTGGCATCATTCAGAAAGGCCGAGCGTCCATGTCCGTTCGAATCTTGAAAGTCCGGGCCGGGCCGGCGCGACATCAACTCATTCTTGAGGTTCCCGTTCTCCACCAGCGTGACTTTTTGCGCGCGCACGCCCTCGTTATCAACGCTGTATCCGCCGATCAGCGGCGTGCCATTGAATTCCTTCGTGCCAGGATCGTCCACCAGGGTCACGCTCGCGGGCAAAACGCGTGCGCCCAGCCGCCCCACCCAGTCGCTTTTTCCTCCCAACCCATTCAGAAGCTGTTCCATGACCGGGGTGAACGAGACCGGAGGCCGTTCGCCGTTCAACGCCGGGCCCAGCACCTGGGCCAGCAGCGGCGCCGCTGCCCGCGCTTCGAACAGCACGGGACCGGTGTAGTCCTGTGCTGAGGGAGCAGCGCGTAGTAACATCAATTCTCTCCCCGCAACGTTCAATCCATTGCGTACCGCTTCGACGGACGGCAAATCGACCGGACGCGCCACGTATGTTGCGTAAAAATGATTCAACGGCACGCCATCGTCGGCCACGGCGCTCATGCCCGCTTCGATGGCGGCGAAACGACGATTCTGCCGGATTTCCGTGCCTTCGCTGGTGAGCAAATATTGCGTGGCGTAAACCATGTAATACGTCACCCGCGATTCATGAATCTCGGAAAACGCGCGCAGTGCCGCCGAAGTGTCGCGCGCTTCCTGTTCCCAGCTGCGATTCGTCCAGTCCGGCGTCTCCAGCGGTTCGATCAACTGCACCGGCTCTGTTTTGGAGAAGTCGTCAATGTCCGATTGACGAGCCAGGCTGCTCAGGTACGCCTGCTTGCGCGAGTACGTCTCGACGGCCTCTTTAAAAGCCTGATCCGAGGCGATCCACAGGTCCTGCCGCAGCGAATCGTAGTCGCGGTCGATGCCCACCGAACCGGTTGGCCCGATGAAGCCGCGGAAGGCGTCGTCGCTGACGAAATTGGAACTATCCAGCTTGTAGCTGCCCACGCGTGCTTCCACGTCCATGAAGCGGTTGCGCGTGTGCGTGCTGGAGAGCAGCGTGCCGTATTCCGCCACGATTTCCCGGACGTCGAAGTCCAGCAAGCGGTATTCCACGTAATACGGCCGCACAGGCTGGTCGATGTTGGGAATTTTCAATTCCAGCCGCGTCTTGGAGCGCGCCATTTCGTCGCGCATCGCTTGCAGCGTGTGGTCGTTGTCAGCACGTGGAGAAACACTGGTGCTCGCCTGCTGCGCTTGCGCGCGTCCCGCCAGCCCACTGCTCAGTATGGCCAAAACAAGAACTGCTTCCACTACCCTTAGCGCGCGCCTCACTGCTGGCCTCCGGTTTTGATGACGTCATGAGCCGGCGGCGGCAGTATGGGCGGCCGGTCCGTCGAGCTTTCTTTCTTCTGCACTTCCAATTCCTTGGTCAGGATTGCGGGTGAAGCCGCGGAAACCGGAACCGACCCAGATTCGGCGCCGCAGTAGCCGTTAAAAACTTCAGGCGTATCGCCCGTTGCCACAATTTTTGTCAAGGCCGCCAGCGGCGTACCGACGATATCCACTCCGCGCACCAGTTCGTCAGGCCGCCCATCGGGATAACCTTGTAGACCACCAGGGGGAGCACTTGAAACGCTTGCGGTTGCCCGCGCCCCGTGAACGTGAAACCGCCGGCGATGTCGTCGATCAACAATCCATAAGGCTTACCCTGCTTTTTTATCTCCTCGATCAGCATGGCGCGGAGCTGCGCGTTCGTGACCGTCTTGCTACTTTGCACGATCAGATTGCCCTGCCGCGAGACGGGTGTTGCGCCGAGCTGCCTGCGCCCATGCCCATTCGAACGCGGAAAACGCTCCAGCGGCGAGCGCGACATCTCAAAATTCTTCAGCACTCCGTGTTCCACCAGCGTGACGCGCTGCGCGGGGACTCCTTCGTCATCGAACTGGTAGTAGCCCAGCAAATCCTGCGTGCCCAGCTTCTTCATCGTGGTGTCGTCGGTGATGCTCAGGAATTCCGGCAGGATTTGTTCACCCACTTTTTTCGAAAACGTTTGCCCCTCGGTCACATCCTTTTGGCGATGCCCTTCGGCGCGATGGCCGAAAACTTCATGGAAAAACACCGCAGCCGCGCGTCCCGTCAGCAGCGCGGGCCCCACCGTCGGATCGTTGATCGGCGCCGCCACCAGCCCCTCCAGCTCCTTGCGCATGGTGGCTTCCGCCGCGTACACCGCTTTGTCATCCGGGGCGTCTACGGAATTCACCCAATCAAAGTTGTAGTAGCGGTCGATGTCCATCCCGTCGGGCGCTTTGCCCTGGATGAAGAGTTCCAGCCGGTAACGAATCTGCCCGAATTGCAGTTGCGTTCCTTCGCTGGTTACTTGATAAGCGTTTTGCGCCATGGCGCTGAAGGTCACAATAGAATTGATGATCGCCGCTGATTCGCGGAAGGCCTTGGTATAAGCGCGAACTCTCGCTTCCCAGGGTTTGCGGTCCACAGTGATGGAAACTTGTGCCCCAATATACGTGTGGGGCTCTTCGCGGGAAAAATCCGGTGCGCGCCCTTCCGCGGTTTCCACCTTTACTTCTTTGCCGGTCTTGATCTTGATCAGCGCTTCTTCCGCGGCGCGGTATTGCCTGTCGGTTTCCAGCCAGATCGCCCGGCGCAAGACTTCCGCGTCGTCGTCGAGCGGTACGGACACGCCTGGGCCGCCGCTTTGCATTTGCCGCTCGCCGACCTTGTGCGTGCTGTCCAGGCTATAGCTCCCCGTTCGAACAGAGACCTCCAGCCAGCGATTGCGCGTTTCATTGCTGTTGAGCAACGCTCCATTCGAACCGGAGACGTCCACTCTTTGCGTGTCCGTGATCGTATAGCCCATGTAATACGCTGGGGATTCCAGCGCACCCAAAGTCTTCATGGAGCGGTCCAGCTCTGTTTGCAGGGCCGCAAGCAGGGGGGAACGCTTGCCCTGGGCATCCGGTGGTGGCGCCGCCGGCGCCAATCGCGCCATGGTGGAAACCAGTACCAGCGCGCATGCGAAAGGAATCACGCGACTGCGAATCGATGTGGTCAAAGGAGGCCTCACTCGGAATTAGACGGGACTGCGAAACATCCAGTGTACGCTACCGCGCCGGGGCACACAAAGCGCCCGTCCCCTACCTCATTGCCCTTCAGGCAACAGTTGTTCGACGGCTCCCACTTCACAACAGTTGCATGCACTTCCTAAATGTCGGCCTCAATAAAATAAGAAGCCCTGACTGCTCGTCACAGTCAGGGTTGGAATGTCCGCCCCGGGGTCTCGCCTAAACTTGTTGGGGGATTAGCAACCCTTCGGGTTATTTGGATTGCATCCAGTTATAACCGGAAGGCCGGAGTTGCCGTGCCTCAGCGCAATGGGTAGAGCTACCGCGGGAACTGCAACGACCACGACGACGGTCCACCAAGGAACTCCGTGCGTACCCGCCGCCGCGGCACCCAGTTGCCCGCCTGCGTCGGTATCCTTGCTCGTGGCCACCAGCAGGTCGAGAGTTGCTTGGGTCGGAGGCAAAGGTCCGGAATTGTCTCCGCTGCGTACGCTGGTCATCTGCCCAGCCTTGACGATCACGCAAACTCCCGCGAGGTTGCAGACTTTCACCAAACCTTCGAACGTGATCACGTTCATCGTGTTGGTGGCGTTGTCATACGCCACAAAGAAATCGGTTCCCACCACACCGGCGACGCCCGCCGGGGTGCGCACTTCGAATTTTCCATCCGGCTTGGCGATCTTTTGCGCCTGTGTCCGGAGTTTTCCGTAAGTCAGCTCGAGCTCGGTTTGCTGCGCGCCCGCATCGTGTTTCACTACTTTAAGGGAGGATTCCGAACCGACGTTCAGCACCGAACTGTCGTCCAGGGCGATACGCGCGCGCGCGTTTACTTGCGTGTTCACCACGTCTTCCCAGTCCACCACGGTTTTCGCCGAAGCAGTAATGGTCTTTCCGGTGCGCGCGATGCTCACCGCGGGAATTACGCGGGCCACTTCACCCGCGCGCTGTACTGCGGGTGGCGGGGCCGCCCAGCTGTCGGCCGGAATGCTAATCAGCGCTGAGAGGGCTATAGTCACACCGAGGGCATAAGGGGACTTCGTCTTCATCATGGACTCTCCTGATATTCTTGCTTGTATCTATCGTTGTTACTGGAGAGGAGAGAAGCAGTCAATCGCAATCCCGCCACCTTTTGCCCACTCTCTACATGACTACGTGAGCACATACCTCCAGCCGTCATCAGCCCGAGAAATGAAATAGCGTCGCGGCCATATCGTCGTGCTGTTCGCACCCGTGCGAGAAGCATTCCACCGCGGCGAAGATGGTGCTAAGCATTTCCGCTGGCGAGGCAAATCGTTCAGCGCTGCACAGCAAGTGTAAACGCTCGAGCCCAAATTGTTCTCCATGGCAGTTGAAGGCATCGGTGAGGCCATCCGTGCAGAAGAGCAGCGAATCGCCTGGTTGCAACCGTACCGCGAGCGTATCGTAATCCGACTCGGCAAACAGGCCGGGTGGAATTCCCGTCAGTTCCAGGATGCGGCAGCCGTTTGTCGAGAAATGAATGGGCCCGGGCATGCCCGCACTGGCAATTTGGATCTCCTGGCTGTCCGGGTCGAAAACCGCATACTGAATGGCTACGTGCCGCCGGGGCATGCCGCGAATCATCAGCCGGCGGTTCAAGGTCGCCAGGACCTCGCTCGGCGAGGTGCCGGTTTTGTGTACGCCTCGCAGGGTGCCGACACCTAGCGCGGCATACAGCGCGGCAGGCAAACCCTTGCCGGAGACATCTCCCAGGTACAGCCCTACGCTCTTGTCTGTCAGTTCGAAGTAATCCAGGAAATCGCCACCCACTGCCTGCATAGGCTGGAATTCGTGAGAGATGGTCACCCTGCCGGAACGCAGCGATTCCCCAGGCAGCATCGCGCTTTGAATCGCGCGCGCCTCTTCCAGTTCTTCTTCTCTGCGTTTTTCGAGCGCCGGCAGTTCCAACGGCAGCGCAATCGTAGTCATTCTTTTATCCGAAGGGGAGGCGTTGCACCGGGGAGGGGGAATTCAGCGGTCGTGTGAAGCTTAACAGAGTAGCTGCTGCTCGAAGTGAAAAAGAGGCAGTTGTTTCCTAATGCACAGCGCTGGGCGCTTTTCTTGCGGAGCGCCCTAGACTGGTTCACAATTTTCCTATGAAAGGACTTATCTCAGTTCTGGTTGGCGCCGCTCTTCTCCTCGTTGTGTACAAATATTATTTGCAGAAGATGCCGAGTACCGATGATGGCACGGCCCCGACGCAGGCCATCAGCCTTACGGGTGTGCGCAGCGACCTTTTGCAAATCGCACAGGCGGAGCGCACTTACATCGCCACAAACGGGCATTGCGCCTCGCTTGACGAACTCATCTCTTCCAATTCTCTCTCTGTGCCGCGCACTGGACGCGATGGTTATTTGTACTCCGTCGAATGCTCCGGTGGCGAATTCACCGCCAGCGCCCGCCATTTGCCCGCGCCCCCCGGCTCACCCATCCGTTACCCCAACCTCGGCATCGATGCCAACATGCAGGTCGGCGAAATCAACTGACAACCGGCCCGGTCCGTCTTCCAGGCGAATAGGGCATTTCGAGCTTTCCCTGCTGACGAGATTGATTCACAGATGGAGTGCGGGATTGATCTTTCGACGGGGGCGGATTCACGCTGCCGTTGCTTATGGACGCGATCGCCCGGAGCCGTCACGCGCTCGGTTTACAAGATGGTTTAATTGTGCGACGAACTGCCGGGTTAGGCAGTAGCAGTGGAAGGCATGGTCCGCCGCAGCGGCTTTGCGCCCGCATCCGGAAAAGTCATTTTCCAGAAGTTTGCATTGGGCGAGAGAAATTCGAACGCCACGATGCTCTTGCCATCGCCACCGGGCCGCAGCGAAACAATCTTGCACTCGGCTTTCTGCCGGCTGTTCTCGTTAATCAGCAGCAGCGTCTGGCCAACCACCACACCGGAATCCAATATCGTCAATCCGCCGTGGCCGCTCACACAAAGTGAGCGTGTCTGGACCTTGAATTTCTCATTGTTCTCGGTATAGCCCTGGACTGTCAGATCCACAAAGACAGAAACGCGAGCTGTACGGCGGCGTTCGACGCGGCGAAAGTGAAGGGTTGACATTGTAGCGGGAACCTCTTTCTACGCTTCTTTAAACTGAATTCGGCTGGGTCCCCCTCCCTCTTCTCAGCGAGTTGGCTTCCAACCCGCGTTACCGAGCCCGGGAGGGCTTAGGCGGATTGCTTCAATGAGGGAAGCCTTGGCCCCCACTCACTTCCATCTGGTACGCATGTTGCGGCTTAAGTGCTGAGAAATGAATAGCTTGACGGTACCAAAATAGTCCCAGCAAAACAGTACCCTTGGTCCAGCACTTTCGATGGGGGTTTCAGAAGCTTTCTCGGTTCCACTGCAACTGGCTGACGCTTTCATCTAGCATTTGGGAAATGCATTTCCGCTTGATGGCATATCTGGCCTTTTCGTGCCCGTGGTATTCCAGGGTCGACTGGAAGACCGAGCTGACGGGTCGGCACAAGGCATATCCAAGGGAGGAAGCCCGGACCTGGGAACATTCCAGGCCCGCTGCGCGTACCTTCCATTGAAAGCGGTTCCCGTAATAAGGCGCGCCTTGGCGGCGCATAAAGCGAAAGAAGGAGTCCATCATGGGCGGCGAACTGATTGGATTGGTGGCTGTGATTTTGGGAATGGGCGTTCCCCTGGGGGCGCTGTATACCTATTTTCGAGTGCGCAAACTGCGCAGCGAGGAGCGGCTCGCGGCGATTGCACGTGGCGTGGATATTCCGATGGAGCCGGAGTTGAACCAGGTGGCGCGGTCCCGCCGTGCAGGTATCCTGTTGGTGAGTGGCGCGCTCGGCTACATTCTTACCTTCGGATTGATCGCGCAGATTCAGGCGGACCGCGATGTTTGGACGGCTGCTGCGCTTGGCATTATTCCTCTCGCGGTTGGAATCGGCTACTTCGTTGACTGGTCGATGATCCGCCGCGACGCTCGCGCGTAAGCGCCCGGCCATTCGAATCGTCGTTGAACGCAAGCACTAGGGCGGTTCTATTTGATTTCGAGCGGCGTAAATGTCTTGTCCCTCTGGATTGCCAGCCGGATCGGCCGCGGCGGCCCCTTCCGCGGAATCGTCACTTCCACGAAAAGCGTCGCATTGCGCCCTGGCCGGGTTGGATCGGCCACATGCTCAGGCAGGAAGAACACCACTGGAGGGTAGAGCGTAGCGAGTTTTTCTTCCCCCTGCCACTCTGGTCCCGACAGGGTCAGCCCGGTGATGTGGTCGGCGGGGTTGGCCACCACTCGGCCATTCTCTACAGTAAGATAAACGTTTTGCGACCCGTAGCCGCGCACGGGAGCCGGGGGCTGCTGCGAGAGTTCCGGAAAAACCTTATCCGCTTTCACCAGCAAGCTAATGTATGCGTAGCGGCCGCGGATCAGCGCTTCGGGATCGTAACTGCGCGTGACTGCCCAGCCGCGAGGCAAGTGCCCGCGATCCCAAAGCAACTTGGCGCCGAGACTGGAAACCAGAGCGACTTGCAAGCCCGCAAAGAGCAGGCCCTTCTGAAGAGCGTTCATGATGCGTTCTCCTGCAAGCGGGCGACGAGGCCCCGCCGGACTTTCTCAAGTCCCCATCCGCCAAAGATCAGCAGTACTCCCACGCCGATAAGACTGGTGGCTCGCCCGAGCTTGTCCATCACGCTGGAGAAGTAGAAAAAGAGAACCGTTAAGGCGAAGCCCGCGACACCCAGATTGATTCGCTCGCGCCGTCGTTCGGCCACTCCCCACGCGATGAGGCCAAACGCTCCCACCACGGCCCAGATGTAAAACCCGATTACGTCCCAGTCGTCCCATCGAAAGGAGTGCCTTGGCGCGACGAGGCCGAGTCCCACCACCCACAATGCGGAGACGACATTCATCCAGGAAGCGGTCTTCCGGAGCAGCAGTGCGAGACCAAGTGGTGCCCCGAGGGCAAGAATCCAGGCGATGGTCACAACCGTGGTGGAGACGGGATCCCGGTTGTACGCTGGCGCGACTTCGCCGCGCGCAAAAACCGCGATGATCGCGCATGGCAACACAGCCAACCCTCCGAGCCACACCAGGGCCTTGCGCTCGGAAGAATCATGTTCCGGCGTCCTGGCCGTGAAATACGTCAACGCCAGCAACAGCAGGCCTTCCCAGACCGCTATGGACCTGCTTTCCCAGTTCAGGCCTGTGTGATTCATCCACTGCCCGACCAGCCAGACCGGCAGTAATACCGCCGTGAGCGCAGCATGAGGCCACTTGCGCAGAAGGAACCACCCCACCAGCGCGCCCGCCGCCCACAGCAGGACTCCGTTCGTCCAGTTTTCCGCCAGGTTGAAAATTTGCGCGGCGAGAAAAATACCGGCCCCTAGACACACCGTGCCGATGGCGTGAAACGTAGTGGATAGTGCCGGGAATTTTTCGCTGCTCAGTGCACCGCTTGCGGGAAACAGAGCAACCATGAGCAGGACGAGAGCAAATCGTGAGGAAGGAGAGAGTTCATCCCAGTGGGCGGCAACAAACAGGAGCACGCCTGCGCACAAAAGCACTCCACCGAGCCCAAGAGCCAGCAGGACGGGCCAGCGCAGGCGCTCGCTCGAACCTTGGGATTTTTCGTAGGCGCGAATTCGCGCGGCGGTATTCGCGTCCACAACCCCGGCAGAGAGCCACTGCTCGACTTTCTTTTCCACGAGGTCAGCCATGAGAAGTTCTCCTCTCTCCCGCTGCCTTCCGCAAACCTGGGTCGAATCCTACTTGTGTTCGCGAGCCAACGTAAGCAGAGAACGCGCGGTCAGTTCCGCCCGCTCACGGCGTGCGCTTCTGGTCCACAACCAGGACTCCCGCCTCCGCATAATCCGTTGACGGGACGTCGTGGAACGATACGTGGATGTTCTCGCGCTTCGCCCGGCCATCCTCGACCAGCACTGTGGTGACACGCTCCGCTATCTTTCTTTTCTGCTCCGGGGTCCGTCCCTCCACCCAGGTAATTTGAACGTGGGGCATCTGACTCCTCCTTAGAACGAGCGGCGCCCAAAAACTTGCAGACAAGACGTAGGCATTCTATCCGCCGGGGTGCTTCCCGCAAAGGCTGCCGCTCGCCTGTGATAGAATTGCGTATCCATGCATCCGGCGATTCCTCACCTTATTGAGCTGCAACGCGTTGATCAGCAGATCGCGGCTTTGCGCGCCGAACTGGACTCCTTCCCGAAGCGCATCCGCGAGACCGATCTGAAGCTGGGAGGCGCACGCGCGGAAGTGGCCGCCGCAAAAGAAGCTCACGCCCAGATCGTCGCGGAACGCAAGAAGTTTGAGTTTGAAGTGCAGCAATGGAAGGACCGCGCCCGCAAGTACCGCGATCAGAGCGGCGCCGTCAAAACCAACGAAGCTTACCGCGCACTCCAGCACGAAATCGTCACTGCCGAAGCCGAAGTGGCAAAGGCCGAGGACAGCCAGCTCAACGTGATGATGAACGCGGAAGCCATCGAACGCCGCTTGAAAACCGCGGAGTCCCGGCTGAAGGAAGCCGAGCAAAGCGTCGCCGCGGAGCGCAAAGAGATGGAAGCGCAGGGCGCGGAGAGAAAGAAGCGTCTCGAAGCGGCGAACACCGAGCGCGAGAAAATCATCGCACCGGTGCCCGAAGATTTGCGCGAGCTGTACGCGCGCATCGCCAAACGCCACAACGGCACGGCCATGGCGGAAGCCCGCGACGGGCAGTGCCGCGGCTGCGGCATGCGCGTCCTTCCCCACATCCTCCAGGAACTTCGCACGGAAACCAGCGAAGAAGTTTTCCGCTGCGAAAGCTGTGGCCTCATCCTGTACACGCTGGAACCGATTCCCATAGCCAATTCTGCAAATCATTCCGTGGCGTCTACCAACTGATGCCGCGCCGCCCATCAGCTCCCCGTGGAAAAAGCCTGTTCGGCGATGCCGCGCCGGAGCCGAAGCCGGCTGCTGCCGCGTATCGCGCGAACATTGATGGAGGATCGCGTGGTAATCCTGGACCGGCCGCTTACGGCGTCATCATTCGCGATGGTAAGGGCGAAGTCGTCGCCAAGCTGAAAAAATACATCGGCCGCATGACCAACAACGTCGCCGAATACTACGGCCTGATCGCCGCGCTGGACTATGCCGAATCGCATCACGTAAAAGCGATTCGCATCGAGAGCGATTCCGAACTCCTGGTCAAGCAGATGCGCGGGCTGTACAAAGTGAAGAGCGAAGATCTGCGGCCGCTTTTCGAGCGCGCGCTAAAAATGTCCAAAGCCTTCGAGTCTTTCCGCATCGAGCACGTTTACCGCGAGCAGAACCGCGAAGCCGACGCGCTCGCGAATGAAGCGATGGATGAAGTGGAAGCGAAAGTTCCTGGAGCGCCTGTGGCCAAGAAAACCGAATCTGCCAGTCCCAAGAAATCCGAGCCGGCGAGCTCCAAGTCCGAAGCATCCAGCTCGAAACCGGAGCCGCGAAAAATCCAGGCGCGTTTCCGCGGCGGAGTTCTTTATCTACTCGAGGATGTGGAGTTGCCCGACGGCATGGTCGTCGATGTTTCCATCCACCTGCGCCCGAAACCCGTCGTTTAGCCCGCCCGCAACAATTCTCTTCGCAACGGCTTAAATTATTTCAACGCATAGCTGCGGTACAGCGTGTCGCGCTGCGCGGGGATGAAGCCGGCGTCGGAGATGATGCGGCGGAGTTCGCCTTCGTTGGTGCGGTTTTTCACGCCTGCGGCGAAGACGACGTTTTCTTCGATGAGAATACTGCCAACATCGTCGGCGCCGAACTGTAAGCCGATTTGGCAGACCTTGATTCCCGGCGTGAGCCAGCTCGACTGGATGTGGTCGACGTTGTCAAGGTAGAGGCGGCTGACAGCGAGAGTTTTCAGATAATCGACGGCAGTGGTTTCCTGAACTTTTTTGCCGAGCGCGGTATTTTCCGCGGCAAACATCCACGGAATGAAAGCCGTGAATCCGCCGGTGTCTTCCTGAATCCGCCGCAGCCGCTCCAGATGGTTGACGCGATGGCGGAGTTCCTCGCCACAGCCGAACATCATCGTAGCGGTGGTGCGAAGGCCGAGTGAGTGCGCGACGCGGTGAACTTCTTCCCAGTCGGCGCTAGTGCATTTCAACCGGGCAATTTTCGCGCGGACTTCGTCGTCGAGAATTTCCGCGCCGCCCCCGGGAATCGATTGCAGCCCCGCCTCCATCAACCGCTGGATTGTCTCGCGGATGCTGATCTCGGATACTTCGGCGATGCACAAAATCTCGGGCGCGGAAAAGCAGTGCAGATGCACCTGCGGGTAGCGCGACTTCAGCGAACGAAGCAGATTCTCGTAATAGCCGATTTGCAGGTCTGGGTGCAGCCCGCCTTGCAACAGGATTCCGGTTCCGCCCAGTGCGAGCATTTCATCAATTTTCGCGTAGATTTCCTCGAACGGCAGGATGTAGCCGTCCTTCGCGCCGAGCGGGCGGTAGAACGCGCAGAAAGAGCAATACTCGGTACAGAAATTCGTGTAATTGATGTTGCGGTCGATCTGGTAGGTCACGACGCGCGGGTCGTTTTTCTGCAGGCGCATCTGGTGCGCCGCCATGCCGAGGCCGACGAGGTCGTCGGATTCGAGCATTTCCAGAGCTTGTTGGTTGGTCAGTCCCACGATATTCCTTTGCGTTCTTTCGGTTCCATTGTAACCAATGCGTCTTGCGAACTCGAATGCGCGATCTTCTTAACTGGGGCGCAGCATGCTGCGCCCCTACAACTTCACTGCCTCTGCTTTCGTGGCCCACTCGAGCGGCTTGGCTTGCGGGATCAAGCCGAGTTTTGCGGAATGCGCGAAATACAATTCCAAGCCGCGGCGATTCTCCGCGTCGAGGGAGAAGTCGATATTGTGCCGCAGATACGATTCGAGCGCGAGCTGCGATAGTTCCAAATCGCGCGACGCACCCAGGCTGATTTCCGCGATGCGCGATAAACCGAACTCGCGGGACGCGAGGAAATCGGCGCTCACTTCCGGAGTGGCGACGTCCCGCCTCGCAGCCCAGATGGCCAGGACGGCGGGTAGTCCTGTCAGACTCTGCCATTCACCCACTACGTCGTAGATGTGGAGCAACTCCGCGCTGGTGATCCCCAGCGTGGCGGCCTGGCATACGGTCTGACCATCGGGGCGGGCCCGGCTGTCCCTTGCGACTCCGAGAGAAAGCCGCAGGGCGGGATCGCCGATCACCAGGGCGGCGTCCGCTTGCGCCAGCATTTCTTTCAGGTCGGGCGCGGCTTCAAAAACTTTTGGCGCAATTTTCCATTTTTCGGCGCAGAGGATGCGCACCAGCGCCTGGGTACTGCGCGAGCTGCGATCCAGCGCGAAGCTCTGCACCTGTTCGATGGGCTTCTTCGCGACGATAAGCAGGCTGCGCACCAGCTTCTTCGACGCGATGGCAATATCCGGCAGGATCACCAAATCGTCGATGCGCTGGTATTCGATGGCCGGGATGATGGCGACGTCCGCGCGGCCAGCGCGCAAATCTTCGGCGCACTGGGAGGGCACGGTAAACGAAAGATCGTATTTCCCCTGGAGCGGGCCGTTGGTGAAGCCCCAAACAAGCGGCGCGGTGTTCAGGTACTGAACGATGGAGATGCGAAGTTTGGTCACGGTTCGAGGGCTCTCTCAGACTTCCCAGTATAGCAGAGGGGATTTTCTATTGCGGATGGCCCCATTTGTTGTAAAACCATTCGTTAGCTTTGGAGGATTCAAACATGTCGAAAGTTTCGCGCTCCGTTTTGGTCATGCTTCTATCCTGCATGACGTTTATAGGTACCGCCGCTCGGCCGGAAGCAAATCCGATGCCTACGATTACGGAGAAAACGGCGGGGATGCAGAAGCTGGCCGGATATTTCAATCTGTACTGGGATGCGAAGCAGGGGAAGCTGTGGCTGGAGATCGACAAGTGGGGCAGCGAATTTCTTTACCTGAGTGGGCTGCCTGCGGGAGTGGGTTCGAACGACATCGGGCTGGACCGGGGGCAACTAAGCGGACCGACCCGAATTGTGCGCTTCGAACGGAGCGGGCCGAAGGTCCTATTGGTGCAGGAGAATTTGCGTTTTCGCGCGGTGAGCAATGATGCGGATGAAAAGCGCGCGGTGCATGACTCATTTGCGGAATCGGTGTTGTGGGGATTTACCGCGGCGGCGCTAGAGAACGGGCACGTGCTCGTGGATGCTACGGACTTTTATTTGCGCGACGCTCACGGAGTGACGAATGCCTTGAAGCACGCGAAGCAGGGAGCCTACCGGCTGGATGGTTCGCGCAGCACGATTTACATGACGAACACGAAAAATTTTCCGCTGAACACCGAGGTGGAAGCGACGCTGACGTTCACTGGTGATGAGCCCGGAGACTGGGTGCTGGATGTGACGCCGGATCCGACGGCGATCACGGTGCGGGAACATCATTCGTTTGTGCAGCTGCCGCCGGCGGGCTACAGGGCGCGGGAATACGATCCACGCTCCAGCTTTTTTGGGATTGGCTACATGGATTACGCGACGCCGATCAGCGAACCGATCGTGAAGCGCTTCATCGCGCGGCACCGGCTGGAGAAAAAAGACCCGAAGGCGGCGGTCAGCGAGCCGTTGCAGCCGATCGTGTATTACCTGGACCGCGGGGCACCGGAACCGATCCGCTCAGCGCTGCTCGAAGGCGCGCGCTGGTGGAACCAGGCGTTTGAAGCCGCGGGCTACAAGAACGCCTTCCGCGTCGAGCTGATGCCGGAAGGCGCGGACCTGATGGACTTGCGCTACAACGTGATTCAGTGGGTGCATCGCGCGACACGCGGCTGGTCGTACGGCGCAACGGTGACCGATCCGCGCACCGGCGAAATCATCAAGGGGCACGTCACGCTGGGTTCGCTGCGCGTGCGGCAGGATTTTCTGATTGCGGAAGGACTGCTGGCGCCTTACGAAAAAGGCAAGGCTGACGCTTCCAAAGCGCAGGAGATGGCGCTGGCGCGGCTGCGGCAACTGGCTGCGCATGAAGTGGGCCACACGCTGGGCTTGATGCACAACTATTCGGCGAGCACGGTGAACCGGTCATCCGTGATGGATTACCCGCCGCCGTACGTGAAGCTTGGCGCGGATGGGACGCCGGATTTGTCGGAAGCGTACGCGAAGGGAATCGGCGAATGGGACAAGGTGTCCATCGCGTTTGGCTATCAGGATTTTCCTGTGGGGACGGATGAGCATGCCGCGCTCAACAAGATTCTGCTGGATGCCTTTGGACGAGGGCTGCGCTACCTGACAGACCAGGATGCGCGTCCCGCGGGATCTTCGAGTAGCGTGGCACATCTCTGGGATTCGGGAACGAATGCGGTGGACGAATTGAACCGCATCATGCAGGTTCGCGGAGCGGCGCTGAAACGGTTTGGGGAAAACAATATCCGTGAAGGCGCCCCGCTGGCGACGCTGGAAGACGTCCTTGTGCCACTGTACTTGTTTCATCGCTACCAGGTGGAAGCGGCGAGCAAATTGGTTGGCGGGATGGACTATACGTTTGCGCTGCGCGGCGACGGGGAGAGGCCGACGCAAATCGTCGCGCCGGCGGAACAGCGGCGAGCACTGGCGGCCGTGCTGGCGACGCTGAAGCCGGACGTCCTGGCGCTGCCGGAGCCGCTCTTGAAAATGATTCCGCCGCGTCCGCCCGATTATGAGCGCGGGCGCGAGCACTTCAAGATTCGCACCAGCCCGGCGTTCGACGCGCTGGCTCCCGCCGAGGCAGCAGCGCAACATACGCTGCAGTTCCTGTTCAATCCGGAACGAGCCGCGAGACTCGTCGAATTTCACGCGCGCAACGCGGAGAACCCGGGGCTGGAAGAGGTGCTTGATGCGATTGTGGCTGCCACATGGAAGACGTACCATCGCACTGGATACGACGAACAAATTGCCAATGTTGTAGACGAAGCCGTTCTCTTTGACCTTATGAGCTTAGCGTCCAATCCACGTGCCAGTGACGAAGTGCGGGCCATCACGAGTCTCGAGCTGCATGGCCTGCATGACTGGCTGACGGCCCCGATTCAGGGAAAACCGGCGAGTTCAGACCAAGCCCATGTGGCGTTTGCTGTCGCGCAAATCGAGCAGTTTGAGAAAGATCCGAAGCATATCGAGCTGACGCCTCCAGCCGATCCCCCGGACGGGCCGCCGATCGGGGCAGACGACGATTGGGATGGTTGGGAGTGAACTTTCGGCCTGAAAGCACGTGACTAATAGGCTCGCCTGTCGTCTATAGCTACAGGGAGGGCCCTCCTATGCGTCTACGTATCTTCGTTTCTCTGGTTTTTGCGTTTGCACTGTTGACCCTATGTATCTTGGGTGCGCAAGCGGCATCACGGCATCACTCCATGAACATGTCCGGCGGTCATCGGCATCCGATTACCGATTGCTCTGACCTTCGCATTCGGTTTGACGACGAGGATGCTGTCGTTCGCTCGGAAGAGCACACTTTGACCAAAGCGGAAGCGCCGGTTCTGCAGGTTCGCCCGTATGCCAATGGTGGCATGCAGGTTGTTGGCTGGGACAAGGACACTTACTCCGTCACGGCGTGCAAAGCAGCAGGCCGCGGATCGGAAGCAGAACGAATCCTCTCGCAGATCACCGTGTCCGTCGAGAAGGGCAGGGTCTCCACGAAAGGTCCGTCAGATGATGATGACTGGACGGTTTACCTGCTGATTCGCGCGCCGAAATCAGCGACGATTGACGCGGAAACGATGAACGGGCCCATTTCTTTCTACGACGTGGACGGAAAACTTACAGCGCATGCGCACAACGGACCGATCAGCTTGAGGAACTTCTCCGGCGACGCGGAAATAACGGCGCAGAACGGCCCAATCAGCGTGGAAGGAAGCAGCGGAAACGTGCGCATCCATACGGAAAACGGACCGATCTCCGTGTCACTGAAAGGAAGCACCTGGAGTGGAGCCGGTCTCTCGGCTGATGCGCACAACGGACCAGTGACGCTGATGGTTCCGACGGGCTATAAGTCCGGCTTCGTCGTGGAATCGAAGAACTACGCGCCAATGAGCTGCAAGGCCAGCATCTGCGACAATGCGCGCAAGACCTGGGATGACGATCACCGCCGCATCGAATATGGGAGCGCACCGGCGATGATCCGGCTTTCCACCGTGAATGGACCGGTTTCCGTTCAAGACTCGAGAGAGATACTTTAAGAAGCAGATCCTGCACTGAGAGTGAAGCCGGGATTCCCGAGCTGACCGGGATGGACGCACTCCGGCTCTTGCAGATAAGATTCTGCGCATGCTGCTGGAGGCGCGCGTAGCTCATCCTGTTACCGAAGCGGAAGCGGTTCGCCTGGCGCGCGAACTCTATGGGATTGAAGGGACGGCGAAGGGGCTGCCGGGCGAGTACGACGATAATTTCCATTTCAGCGCTGCCGATGGCCGTGAATTTGTTTTGAAGGTGATGCATCCGGCGCGGGAGCGTTCTTTCATAGATCTGCAATGCCGGGCGCTGCTGCATCTGGCGGAGCGCGCGCCGGGTCTGCCGCTGCCGCGGGTCATTCCCAATCGTAGTGGTGAATTTCACAGTGAGATTACCGTGGCTGACGGCGCAAAGCGGCTTGTCTGGCTGCTGAGCTTCGTGCGCGGAACCGTGCTTGCCAAGGTTCGCCCGCACACGGCGGAGCTTCTGAGCGATCTGGGACGCTTTTTGGGGGAGATGGACGCGGCGCTGCAAACGTTTTCGCATCTGGCGGCGCACCGCGAATTGAAATGGGATTCTTCGCGCGCGGGCCGGATCAAGGAGTATGTGCCTCATATTGCGGATGCGAAGAGGCGCGCGCTGGTCGAGGAATTTCTTTCACTTTACGAAAAAGAGGTCGTTCCGGTTTTGCCGCGGCTGCGCCGCAGCGTGATTTACGGCGATGCAAACGATTACAACGTGCTCGTGAGCGATCCGTGGCCCCAGCCTCGGAAAGTCGTCGGGGTGATTGATTTTGGCGACATGCACCACGGGCTGACGGTATCGGAGGCGGCGATTGCCGCGGCTTACGCCATTCTGGGGAAAGAAGAGCCGCTGGAAACGGCCGCGGCCGTCGTCGCGGGTTATCACCGGGCGTTTCCACTCGATGAGCAGGAAGTGGCTATGCTGTATTCGTTGATCGGTGCGCGGCTCGCGGTGAGCGTCACCAATTCAGCGTACCGCAAAACGGTCAAGCCAGAGGATCCCTACGTCACCGTCAGTGAAGCACCTGCTTGGGAAGCGCTGGAGCGGCTTGCAAAAGTTCATCCCCGGTTCGCACACTATACATTTCGCGCGGCGTGCGGTTTGCCGCCGGTTCCGCAAGGCGAAAAGATCTGTCGCTGGTTGCGAACGAACGCCAATTCCTTCGCCTCCATTTTGGATATGGATGTGCGGACGGCGCCGAGCAAAGTTCTCGACCTGAGTGTAGGCAGCGCGTTTCTGGGCGCCGATCCGGCTGCCGCCGAGACGAATGCCCTCACTGAAAAAATATATCAGGTAGTGAAGCGCGCGGGCGCTTCTTTCGGCGTTGGGCGCTACGATGAGCCTCGCTCATTCTACACATCTTCGCTTTTCGGAAGCGGCCATCCCACGGAAGAACGGCGCACGGTTCATCTCGGAATTGATTTATTCGTGGAACCTGGTGCGTCATTGCGGGCGCCACTCGACGGAGTGATTTACGCCCTCGCAGACAACTCTGCGCCTCTGGATTATGGGCCGGTGGTCATCCTGCGCCACGAAACGGCTGACGGCGGGGAGTTCTTCACGCTCTACGGTCATCTTACGAGAGAAACGCTTGGCCGATTGAAAGTGGGTCAGCGCATCGGGCGCGGAGAGGCATTTGCCCGCGTCGGCGCTGCTTCAGAAAATGGCGGCTGGACTCCGCACCTCCATTTTCAAATTATTTTGGATCTGCTCGAGCTGGACGCCGATTTTCCCGGCGTCGCTTACGCTACGCAGCGCGCGGTGTGGACGAGTCTTTCTCCGGATCCAAATGTGCTGCTGGGAATTCCTGTCAGCCGCTTTCCTGCGAAAGAATCCTCCCTCGACGAAACACTCGCCGCTCGCCACGCCTTACTCGGAAAAAATCTGAGCATTTCCTACCAGCGCCCGCTGAAAATCGTTCGCGGGTGGATGCAGTATCTCTATGACGACACCGGCCGCGCGTATCTCGATGTTTACAATAATGTTCCGCTCGTGGGGCACAGCCACCCGCGCGTTGTACAGGCGGCGCAGGCTCAGCTAGCTCTGCTCAACACCAATACGCGGTACCTGCACGACAATGTAAATCGCTACGCTGAGCGGTTGACGCGGCTGCTCCCGGCTCCGCTGCGCGTTTGTTTTTTTGTCAACTCCGGCAGCGAGGCGAATGACCTGGCGCTCCGCCTCGCTCGCGCTCACACCGGCCGCGAAGACGTGATTGTTCTCGAACACGCCTACCACGGTCACACGAACACACTGATTGATATTAGTCCTTACAAGTTTGCTGGTCCGGGGGGCAGCGGGAAAAAGCCCTGGGTTCACGTTGCGCCGCTCGCTGATGATTACCGCGGCTTGTATCGCCGCGAGGATCAGCAAGCGGGCGAGAAATACGCCCGTCACGTGGCGGAAATCCTCGGGCACACGCGCAGGGAAGGGCGCGAGGTTGCAGCATTCATCGCCGAAACATTGCCCAGCGTCGGCGGGCAGATTGTTTTTCCTCCGGCTTACCTTGCAAACGTGTATCACCACGTGCGTGCAGCGGGCGCGGTCTGCATCGCCGATGAAGTGCAAGTCGGGTTCGGCCGGCTGGGCACGCACTTCTGGGGATTTGAAACGCAAAATGTGGTGCCGGACATCGTGGTTCTCGGCAAGCCGATCGGCAATGCGTTTCCGCTCGCGGCGGTGGTCACCACGCCGGAAATCGCCAACTCCTTCAACAACGGAATGGAATTCTTCAGCACGTTTGGCGGGAATCCGGTGGCGTGCGCGGCGGGGCTTGCGGTGTTGGATGTCCTCGAAGAAGAGCATTTGCAGCAACACGCTCTGCGCGTTGGTACTCACTTAATCGACGCTTTGAAAAAATTGCAGGAGCGGCATGCCTTGATTGGTGATTTGCGCGGCTCGGGATTGTTCCTGGGGATCGACCTGGTGCTGGATCGGGGGACGCGCGAGGCTGCTCCGCTGCAAGCTTCCTACGTCGTCAACCGGCTGCGCGATTGCGGCATCCTCGCGGGGACGGACGGGCCGCATCACAACGTCATCAAACTGAGGCCGCCGCTGGTGTTCACCGAAGCCGACGCGGATCTTTTCGCCAAGACACTCGACCAAATTTTGCAAGAAGATGCGGCGCAGCCTCCGAGCTAAGTTCGCCACTCCGTGCCCTCCATCCGAGAAAGACACTCAAGGTTTCAGAATTAGAAACGACACGCCGTAGCCGGGGAGGGTGACGACCAGCTTCGATGCCGGCGTGATCGCGACCGGCTGGGGGCCATTCGCAATATCACTCCCCGCAACGATATTCAATTGCGACGCCGAAGTGAGATTGCCGAGCGCGGATACATCCATCACCACCGTGCGCGGAGCGCCTGTTCCGTTGTTGTCCGAAGGTGCGGCCACAGCCCGGTCAGCAATCATGACCAGAAATGAGCCGTCGCTGTTCATCGTTGCCAGTGCTTCGACGGTCGTATTTTCAGTTAACGCCAGATCGAGGATGTCCGGTGCCGCCGGGCTTTGCGGGTACAACTGTCCGAGCCAGTAATCCACCCAGTAGCTCAGGTATTTGTTCCCCGTGTTGTAGTCGACTTCACCAAATTGCTGGTCGGCGTCGTAATCCCAGTGGTAGAGCGCCTGGCTGCCGGCTTTTCCGAGTTGCGAAAAGACGTAGGGCCGCCAAGCGGCGAAAAACGCGCTTGTGCCGCGCAGGTCGGAAACGAACGCGGTGCCATTGCACGCGCTGATCCCGCCGCCCTTGTCAAAGTCCGCGTTGACGTTGTTTTCCGTTACCCACACCGGAACGCTAGCCAATTGCGGGTTGGTTGCAAGATTGGAATGGATTGTTTGTACACTGCTGGCAAATCCCGGAACGGTGTTGAACAAATCCACGTCGGTGTCTTTCTGATTGCAGGAAGAGTAGTAGTGCGTCGCCACCACGTCAACGTGAGCGGTTACGTTGGCGGCGAAAGTCTTTGCCCAGGCCTCGGAACTGCAGCAGAGTTCAAGCCCGACAAATTTCACCGAAGGGTCAACGGCCTGCATCGCCGGAACCAGGGCGTTGTACATCGTGGTGTATTGCATCGCGTCGAGATTGTTGTTAATGCTCGGCTCGTTGTAAATGCCCCACCAGGTGATCTTCGCGTTTGGATAGGCCGGCGAAATGTGCAGCACGTTATCCGGCGTCGTGAATCCCCCCGTGTTGTAATACTTCACCAAATTCGCCGCGTAAGTGGCGAATGGTTGGAACGTCAGGTCGCTAAATGTGTTCCCGCTGTTATTGTTCGCATACATAAAAGCCGGAGCCTTCGCGATCTGAAACTCCGGGCTATGGTCGCCCACGCCGAGCACCGCCTGCGTGATGTCATCCAAAGTCGTGAAGTCCCAGGCCGTCAAATTGGTCCCTTCCGAGCCCTGTGGCACGCCTTGCGAAATTCCCTGGAGGCGAATGTGTTGAGGCTTCAGATTTCCAAGAGCCGTTGTGGCCGTCGGATTCAACGTGAAGAACTGGTTGTCCCACTCCGCGGGCTGAAACGACGTGGACATAAACTCCTGCAGTTTGCCGTTCACTCCCAGAGCCGTGGCCACGGTCTTGCTCACGGAACCTGAAACGGCGACGACCAGCGTAAGGTTTTGGCTCCCAGTCTGCGTGCCGGCCGTAGCCGTCACTTGCAAAGGATATGTTCCGGCGGCTGTGGGCGGGCCGCTGATCAGCGTGATCGTACCGGCAGCAGTCGCAGTGGGCTGAACGACCTGGGAAGTGGACCCGTTTGGGACGCCACTGACCGCGATCGTCGCCGCACTTGTATTGCCGCTGACGGAGACAGTAACCACCGCCGGCGTGTTGTCTTGCGGCGCGAGCGCCATGGAAGTGGAAAGCGACACGTTCAGCGGGCCCGGACCGCCCAAGGAACTGGAACCTGAGGAACAGGCCGCTACTCCGAAATTCATCAGCAGCAGGACAAGCAGCGTAAGTTTCCCGCTGATGGGATGGGGGTTTTTCATGGGCGTGGTCTCTTCTCGGGAAATGAAAACTCTTTGTTGATTTGAAGGGCGTTGCTCATCGCTTTTTGCCGCCGAAAAGAATAGCACGCCGCGCGGGCTGGTCAACGGGCAGGGAAGCCCCACTCTCCGCCTGGAAATGCTAGACACCTCACAAATAAAGCGGTATCTTCTGCTCTTGGAATTGGCGCGGCCGCGACCTGCCCTGAGGTCGTGCAAAGGTGTCCTGGCCATGCTTTTTGTTCGTCGCATCTCCCTTGTGATCCTGCTGCTATCCGGCTGTGTTCGAGCAGCTTCGGCGCAGTCCGGCACGGCTGAAAATCCCCAGCCTGCGGTGACTCGCGCGATTCTAGCGGCCTGCAGCGAAGCTCCGCAGGAAGACGCTCTGGTTTCGCTGTGCGTTCCGGCCTCCTTGCCCATGGAAGAAACAGAGCCGCAGGCTGCCGAGCCAACGGTCCAAATTTCTCTGAACCTGGCGAATGGCACGCCGCTGCGCATCGCGCTCGACCAGCGCACGCGCGTCAACCAACTTGGAGCGGTGGTTCATGGCAAGGTTGTGGAGACCGTTTACGCCTTCGATCAACCAGTGATTCCGGCGGGCAGCATCGCGACCGGGCGAGTCACGAAAATCGAACCCGTCTCCGCAATAAAGCGGACTCTCGCATATACCAATGGCAATTTTTCTCCGTTTCACAAATACGAAGTGACGTTTGACACGCTGAAGCTGCCCGATGGAAAAGAGCTGGCCATCGAAACGACGGTCTCCCCGGGAACGGCGGATGTGGTTCACCTGGTGAGCGGGGACGCCGAACAAAAGAAGAAAAACGCCGCCGCGCGCGCCGCCGAAAACGCTAAGCAGGAGGCCAAGGACAGAGTCCAGGAAGCCGTCGACGAGGTGAAATCCCCCGGCCGCTGGCAGCGCGTCAAACGGCTTTTGGCCGCCCAGCTTCCCTATCGCAAGCAGTATCTGGAGTCCGGCACGCGCTTCAACGCTTCGCTGGAGAAGCCGCTGGATTTCGGCGAAGCCTCACGGACGCGCGCGCAGCTCGCCGCTATCGGCAGCGCTCCGCTGCAGAATACGATCTTGCGCGCGCGCCTGATCCTTCCGGTGAGCTCGGCGACGGCATCCCGCGGCAACCCCGTCCTCGCGCTGCTGACGGAGCCGCTGTTTTCTTCCGACCACCGGCTGATCCTTCCGGCGGACACGCGGTTGATCGGTCAAGTGGTGCAGGTGAAGCCGGCTCGCCATCTGCATCACAATGGCGAATTGAGATTTATTTTCGAGCACATCGAGACCCCGGAAGGTTCCTTGCAGGCGATGCAAGGGAGCCTCGAAGGGATGGAAGTCGACCGCGCCGCGCGCCTGCATCTTGACGAAGAAGGCGGAACGCGCACCACCGACAGCAAAACGCGCTACCTCTCGACCGGCTTGGCCGTCCTTCTAGCCGCCGCTGCCTCTCACCCCGATGCCGAACATGGCACGACGGACGCCGCCGGCGATCCCGGCATGCGCACTGCTGCCGGAGGTTCTGGATTCAAACTTGCGGGAGCGCTCATCAGTTTTGCCGCGAAGTCCACCCCGGTTTCGGTTGCCTTCGGTGCTTACGGCGCTTCGTCTTCCCTTTATGCAAACTTTATTTCCCGCGGGCATGACGTGGTCCTGGCGAAAGACACCCCACTGGAGATCGGCTTCGGCAATCCGCATCCCTCCGCAAACCAAGCCAAGTCAAATTAATAGCGGGTCAGTCTCCAGTTACCGCCAGCCCGAGGTCGCTAGTTCGTCGATGCAGCGATGACTTCTTGTCCGTCTACGAAAACTCGATTCTTATTGTAGGAAAGTATGCTGAACCGAACGGTTGTTGTCGCGTCCGGATTGACCTCTGCGCTTTCAATGACCTCCACTCTTTGGCCAAGCCTGGAATAGTACCGCTCCAGGTCCTTTGCGGCCTGGTGCGCCGCAGAACGTGTGTATACTTCTCCAGCTCGCAACGGTAAGTTTGGTGATGATTTTTCACAGCCAGATGCGTTGCCGTAACATTCGAATTGGATGCGGTTCACAATAATTCGCTTGCCGCGAAGTGTCAGGGATACTTCGCGGTCTCCCTCGGTGCCAGCTACCGTGATAGCAACGAACTCAAAGGCTCCCGTTCTCTTCAACCTGTCCTCATCCTTCTTCACTAGACTTTTGTCAAAGCATGAAAAAGGCAGAATCTCGCTAACGCTTCGTGCGAGGGGAAATAACGCGAAGTCGTCTACGTCCATCCAGTTGAGCTTCGCGATGGGGTCATCGCACTCCGGCCCATAAGGAGGGAGCAATGCCTCTTTCAGTTCTGGAGGACCTTGTATGACAGAAAAGTCCACTCTTGCATAGCCTTGCTCGTAATCCAGGTGGGTCGTGGAAGACACACCCACACTTCGGCCTTGGGACCCATAGTAGTGAGTGATCCGGTCGATGGTTATCCCCAAGGACGCGTTGTCAAATTCCGAGCCAATCCGAAGCGTGCGTTGGTCCTTCGCTAGCCAGTTTCTGACGCTGTCTTCCTCGCCCTGCCGTACTGTCACGTCCATGGCCGCTACCTTCAAAGTCGGGGCCTCAAGCTCAAAAACTACCAACACTCGGCCGCTTGGAAGGCGTTCCTCGGTCAGTTTTCCGGACGTAAAATAACCAGACAACAGAATCTTGTTTAGGCATTCATTGGCGACTTCGCGGCTGTACGGCTTGCCGTCAATTTCGAACCTGCATTCGTAGATCGACGGAATAGGTGGTGGCGAGCCTCGAAAGTGTATCTCTACTAACATCGTCGGCGATGGGGATGAATTTGGACTATGCCTTTGCGGAAATGCTACTGGAGCAGAGAGTGTAAAGCACCCAAGCATGCAAAGATAATATCGGAATCTCATGTTCCTAAATCTTACCCCGAATAAGACCTCTTCGATGGTGCTTTAAGAATTTTGGGGAGTCAAGCACGGCCAGTGCCTGGTAAGTCTGGTGCCGGTATGCTCGACGCAAGAAGATACATTTTCTTGCGACACGGGCGGGCAGCATGAATTTACCTTTATAGAGAACTTGACAAATCGGTTATTCTAAACATACGCTCACCAAGTCATGCAACTCGATGCTTCCCTCTCCTGGCTCGCACTGGGGCTTACGCCCGGCGTGGCTGCCCGTTTGTCTGCGCGATTATTGCGCCAGTTCGGCTCGCCGGAGGGCGTCTTCCGGGCTTCGCTGACCGCTTTGGAGTCCTGCCAGATCCCAGGGCAAGTGGCGCGCGCCATCGTCAAGAAGGAATCTTACCCGCGCGCCGAAAAAGAACTGGCGAGCATACGCAAGATCGTAGGCTGCTCGCTTCTGAACTGGACCGAGCCGGAGTATCCACAAACGCTGCTGCAAATCTACGATCCGCCGGTCCTGCTTTACGTCCGCGGCGACCCGCAAGTGCTGAATTTGCCCAGCCTCAGCATTGTAGGAACGCGCCGGCCTACCCTCTACGGCACGCAAATGGCGCAGCGCCTCGGCCGGGAGCTTGCCGCTCGCGGGGTCGTCGTCATCAGCGGCATGGCCCGCGGCATTGACGCCATCGGGCACCAAGGCGCCATGGAAGCCCATGGCCGCGCAGTGGGCGTTCTCGGCACCGGCATCGACGTGTGCTACCCGAAAGAAAACAAGAAGCTGTACGAAAAAGTGCTGGAGCGCGGCGCCATCATCAGCGAATTTCCGTTGCGCACGCACCCAGCGCCCGAGAATTTCCCCATCCGTAACCGCATCGTCGCCGGCATGCCGCTGGGCGTGGTCGTGGTGGAAGGCGCGCAATACAGCGGCTCGCTCATCACGGCGCGCCTGGCCATGGAGTTTGGAAGAGAAGTCTTTGGCGTGCCGGGAAACGTGACGCAGCCGGTGAGTTTCGCGCCCAATCAGCTGATCAAGCAGGGCGCCAAGCTAGTTACTTGCGCCGAAGATGTGATCGAAGAGTTGCCCACGCCCGTCCGGGCGGCCCTGGTGCAAGCGGAGCAGCCGGAAGCCGAGCAGCGCAATCTGCTGGCGGCAGCCGCGCTGCGCGGGCCGGAAAAACAGCTCTACGAGCTGCTCAATGCCGAGGCTCCAGTGCACATTGACGACATCGTGGAGCGCTCCAGCTTGAACTCTTCCCAGGTTCTGGCTACGCTTTTTGATCTGGAGATGAAAGGCGTCGTCCGGCAGTTGCCGGGAAAGCAGTTCAGCAAAGTATTGCTATAGGGGCAGACGGGGCTTGATAACCCCGGCGGGTGTACCGGCATCGAATAACGCAGAACTTACCCGGCTGCCCCATTTACCGCATCTAACTATTGCACCTGAACGGGTTGGGGCCGCACGCGTAAGGTAGCGAGAAGGACACACGCCGCACGGTCCGCCCTCCCTGCAATACATTACGGAGTTACAAAGGCTAAATGGCACGATCGCTCGTCATTGTCGAATCGCCCGCAAAGGCGAAAACGATTAACAAATATCTGGGGCGGAACTACACCGTCAAAGCATCCATCGGCCACGTGATGGACCTGCCCAAGAAAACGATAGGCATTCGTCTGCCCGGCGAAGAAGAGGGCGGCAAAAAGAAGAAAAAGAGAAAAGCCAAGAAAGGAAGCAAGAAAGCAAAGGAAAAGCCAGCCGAGAAGCTGATTTCCATCGATGACGACAAGATCTTTGAACCCACGCTGCAAATCATCGCCGGCAAGGGCAAAGTCATCAACGACCTTCGCAAATCAGCGATCACTGCCGACGCTGTCTACCTGGCGGGCGACCCGGACCGCGAGGGGGAAGCCATTTCAGCTCACCTGGCCATGGTGCTGTCCAAGCCGTCCAAGTACATCGAGCAGGAACCGAGCGTATCGAGATTCAAGAAGAAGGTCCCGAAACCCGAAGAACCGGTCAAGCAGGAAGAAGAACCCAAAAAAGAAGTTGTCGCCATCGACCCCAAAAAGATTTTTCGCGTGACCTTTAACGAGATTACGCCCAAGGCTATCCGCGCGGCCTTCGATCATCCCCGGCAGGTGGATACCAATCTGGTGGATGCGCAGCAGGCGCGACGGGTGCTCGACCGCATCGTGGGATATAAGGTTTCGCCGATTCTGTGGAACAAAGTTCGCCGGGGGCTTTCCGCCGGTCGCGTGCAGACCGTGGCGCTGCGGCTGATCGTCGAGCGCGAGCAGCTAATCCGCGCGTTCATCCCGCAGGAATATTGGACCATTCACGCGATGCTGGATGCCGGGCAGCCGCCGCTCTTCGAAGCCAAGCTTTTCAAGCACAAGGGCGAGGACATTGAAGTAAAAGACCAGGCAGCGGCGGACAAAATCGTGGGAGCGGTCAGCAAGGCCAAGTGGCAGGTGGCCAGCGTTGCGCAAAAAGAGAAGAAGCGCAACCCGCCGCCGCCGTTTACGACTTCCAAATTGCAGCAGGCGGCCTACAACCGGCTGCGCTACACCGCCAAGCGCACCATGTCGATCGCGCAGAAACTTTATGAAGGCGTGGAGCTCGGCGACGAAGGCTCGGTGGCCCTGATCACTTACATGCGCACCGACTCCGTGAACGTTTCCAACGATGCGCTCATTCAGGTTCGCGAGCTGATCCCCGAACGTTTCGGCTCGAACTATCTCCCGGAAAAGCCCAACTATTACAAATCGAAGAAGGATGCGCAGGAAGCCCACGAAGCGGTGCGGCCGACCGATGCCATGCGCGCACCCGAAGACGTCCGCAAGTATCTCGACGAAGACCTCTTCAAGCTCTACCAGCTGATCTGGCAGCGCTTTGTCGCCTCGCAGATGCTGCCGGCGATCTTTGATCAGACCACCATCGACATCTCCGCCGGAGATTACACGTTTCGCGCGACTGGTTCCGTGCAGAAATTCGACGGCTACCTCCGCGTTTATCAACTGCCGGCGTCAATCGCCGACCGCGAGGACGACGAAAAAGATGACGAAGGCGAAGGCAAAGCGCTTCCCCAGGTTGCCGAAGGGCAGACTCTCCGGCTGGACAAGATTCGTCCCGACCAGCACTTCACCGAGCCGCCGCCACGATTCAACGACGCAACGCTGGTGAAGGAACTCGAAGAAGACGGCATCGGGCGGCCCTCGACGTACGCTTCGATCATTTCGACGCTTGTCGAACGCGAATACGTGACTAAGGACCAGGGTCGATTCTCGCCCACCATGCTCGGCGAGCGCGTTAGCGTGCTGCTGGTCAAAAGTTTCGAAGACATCTTCGATGTGACGTTTACGGCGCGTCTTGAAGAAGAGCTGGACGAAATCGAGGAAGGCAAGCTGCCCTGGCGCGAAGCGGTCAAGGAATTCTGGGAGAAATTCGTCATTGACCTCGACAAGGCCGACGATGAAATGCTTTCCTACAAGGCTGGCATTCCGACCGGGAAAAAGTGTGAGAAGTGCGGCCAGGGCGAATTGCTCGAGCGCATCAGCCGCCATGGTTTTTTCCTCGGCTGCTCGCGCTATCCCGAATGCGATTTCATTCAGGACCTCTCGCCGCAACTTCCCGAAGATGCCGGCGCCGAACCCAAAATCGAGTATTGCGACAATTGCGGCAAGGAGATGGTCATCAAACGCGGGATGTTCGGCACTTTCCTCGCCTGCAAGGGATACCCGGACTGCAAGACCACGCGCCGCCTGGTTCAGGGCACGCGCATCGCTCACCAGCCCGATGAGCCGCTCGACGAAAAGTGCACGCTTTGCGGCAACGGCCTCATCAAGAAGCACGGCCGCTTCGGCGAATTCATCGGCTGCTCCGGCTACCCCAAGTGCAAGTACACGCGCCCGATCACCATGGGCATCAAATGCCCGAAATGCAACGAAGGAGAATTCGTGCGCCGCGGAAGCGCCGGCAAAGGCGGCCGCGGGCGCCCGCGCATTTTCTACGGCTGCTCGCGCTACCCCGATTGCGATTTCACTACTCCGTTCATGCCCATCGCCGAACCGTGCCCCAAGTGCGGCGCGCCGTTTATCGTCGAGAAGAAAACCAAGATCGGCACAGTGCGCGCCTGCCTCAAGGAAGGTTGCGACTGGGAAAAACTCGCCCCTGAAGCTCCGCCGGCAACGCAGCCAGAAGAAACCGTGGCGCCGGTTGGCGCGAAGACTTAATTCGCTCCGCAATCAATGAGCATTATTGCCCACCTAAGACAAATCTCAGCCAAACAGCTCCAGCAATTCGTAAAGGATCCTTCAGCCGCCAATCGGTTTATTCTTGGAGACTCGTTATCAGTCGCCCGAACTACGGGTCAAGAATTACAAGACTGGAAGACCAAGAATGCCCTGATCCTTTTGAAGGTCATTAAGGCAGGAGGAAAACTGGAAAACTTGAACCAGCTGGATCGGCTCCTTTTTGAAAAGTCGCACCTCGAATTCGGAAATATTGCTCGGCAAAGTGTTCTGCGCGCTAGCGCCTCACTTCCGAAGGTGCCTGGAAAAGAGCCTGGCCTTTCACTGGAGAAGTCCTGGCATGGAATTCACTATTTATTGAACGGAGTTGCCGAAGGCGGACGTCCGCCCCTCTCCTGGGCCGTACTGGGCGATAAGGAAATTCCCGATACGGATAAGCTCATGGGGCACGGGTCCGCACACGTCCTGACGGCACAACAAGTCAGCTCGGTTTCCAAGGCCATCGCACCGTTTACAAAAGAAAAATTACTTCGGAAGTTTGAATTGAAGGCGATGAAGGCGGCACAAGTCTATGGAGTTAGAGAGCCTGAGGACGGGGAATACCTCTGGAGCTATTTTCAGAGGCTCAAAGCTTTTTACTCTCAAACCGCAAAGCAGCGAAAAGGACTGCTCTGTTATCTCGACTGAGTGAGTTCATCGCATTTGGACGAAGGTCAGAGTGCGCCCCAGCTCCATAGGTGGCCGTGAATCGTTGGATACTCCATTTTGAGTGGCGGCGAAGTCCTGACCCACCTGCATCTAAAGCAACACCTTCTGCGATTCTGCTTATGGCGGATTCGCGCGCGCCTATACTCTAGCTGGGCATTTTGCCAAGGGAGCCGTTACCGGGAATGAAAGAAGCTGTCGCCAAATACCTGCAATATCTCAGGTCGGTAAAAAACTCTTCGCCCCACACGATCTCAAATTACGGCAAGGATCTCGGCCAATTCCTTTTCTATCTTTCCCCACCGGGCGCGCAACCGCCAACACTCGTGGATGTCAAGCACCCGATGATCCGCGAATTTATCGCCCACCTTCACGACCAGGGCCTTCAGAAAAGTTCCATCGCACGCAAGCTCGCCGCGTTGCGGTCGTTTTTCAAGTACTGCGTTCGCGAGGGACATTTGACGGAAAATCCGGCGCGCTTGGTTCCCACGCCGAAACTGCCGAAACGCATCCCCTCTGTGCTCTCCGCGGAAGAGATGAGCGTTTTCCTCAATCAACTTGCCGGTTCCGGACCAACCTTAGCCGGCATTCGTTCTTCATCCAAAAAGCAAGGGCTGCCCCCGGTGGGATATGCTGCCAGCGAGCGCACCCGAAGGGCTGACTCCTCGCCCGACTCCGAAGGCTTGCTGCTACGCCGAGACCGCGCTCTTCTGGAGCTTTTGTATGCCGCCGGTCTCCGCGTCAGCGAACTCACGGGCCTCAACCTTTCCCACATAGAACAAAAGGAACGCATCCTCCGCGTCCGCGGCAAGGGCAACAAGGAGCGTATCGTTCCCTATGGCACCAAAGCGCAGGAAGCGCTGGAGAAATACTGGCCTTTGCGCGACCAACTGCTGCTTCGCCCCGCCGGAACGCGCGCAAGCCATCGCGCCGCTCCGCACACCGAAGCAGTCTTTCTCAATTATGCCGGCCGCCGGCTGACCCCGCGTTCCGTCGGCCGCATTGTCAAAAAATACGTTCGCCTCATCAACGTGAATTGGGATCTTCATCCGCACTCGCTCCGCCACGCCTTCGCGACCCATCTCCTCGCCGATGGCGCCGATCTCCGCGCCATCCAGGAGCTTCTCGGCCACGAATCGCTCTCCACCACGCAGAAGTACACGCACGCTTCCATCCGCCAGTTGATGGAGGTCTACGACAAGTCGCATCCTCACGCTTGATGCGTGCATCTATTGTTGTTTGCAGCGTTGCCGGCCTGAGATACGCTGAATAGCTTTCAGGAAGGAGTCACCGGATTGCGCTTTGCGATTTCATTTGGAATTTGTCTCGCGGCAAGCGCCGCTCTCGCCGCGCCTTCCCGCGCGCAAGACAATTACGAAATCCAGGTCTACGGCTACGACACCGTCGATCCGCACCACACCATGGTCGAGTTGCACAGCAATTTTACCTTCCAGGGATCGAAGACCATGCAAGACGGTTTGCTCCCCACCAATCACCAGCTCCACGAAACCATCGAAATCACCCACGGCTTCTCGGACTGGTTTGAAACCGGTTTCTACATTTTTACTTCCGCGCAAAACGGCCAGGGCTGGGATTGGGTCGGCGATCACATCCGCCCGCGCGTGCGCATCCCCAAGAAATGGAAGTGGCCCGTCGGCCTGAGCCTTTCCAACGAAATCGGCTACCAGCGCCGCAGGTATTCCACCGACACCTGGACCTGGGAAATCCGACCGATCATCGACAAACAGATCGGCCGCTGGTATCTCTCTTTCAATCCCGCTTTCGACCGTTCTTTCCACGGTGAAACCGTCCATCAGGGCGTCACGTTTTCCCCGGACTTCAAGCTCAGCTACGACTTCACGAAAAAAATCACCGGCGGCTTCGAATACTACGGCGCCGTCGGCCCGGCGACGGATTTTCTTCCCACCGGCCAGCAACAGCACCAGCTTTTTCCGGCCATCGACCTCAATCTTTCTCCGAACTGGGAAGTCAATTTCGGCGTGGGCGTGGGCATGACGCACTCGACCGATCACTTGATCGCCAAAATGATCCTCGGCTACCGCTTCAATTTCTGAGAGTCCCACGGCACTTCGCCAGGTTGTTCCAACTGTCGCCCACGGACAGCACTCGTCGTCTCGTCGAGGCAGCAAAACGAAAACGCGAAGGAATGGGCACCCGCCTAAGTAGCTGGCAGCACAAGCTTTTTTTCAAACAGCGACTTGGCGATGTGCGTGCCCTTGCGTTTCTCGGGTCCGAACCAAGAGAAGAGTTCACGGTAATCCGAGACTTCTGGAATGAAACCTTTTATCGCAGGTGAAAGCGCCGATGTTTGCTTTTGTACTATGTCTATTTGCCTTTTTGGCCACTGCGAGTCTGGCGCAACCAGCCGAGCGCGACTCAAGCGCAGAGCCGCCCGCCGCCGGACAGCCGCTCTGTGGCCTCGTTCGATCGGCCGCCAGCACGCTTCAACAGCAAGAAGAGACAGGCACTCTCTTGCAAGAGCAAGAAATTCCTGGCGAAGCAAGTCCCGAGCACCAGTTTCCCGTTCGTTCTCAGGAATTATCTCCCGCGGAACTCTTAAGAGTCCGAGCAGATCTTCAACTATTTGACACTTCCCTGGTCAATTGGCGACACTTTGAAGATCTCGCTCCCAAACAGAGAACCATGATTGGTGGCGTGCTTGCCCGCTGCGGGGCTACCGGAACAACTTCTCTTGCGGCCTCTGTTTTCGGGCAATTCAATGCGTCACAGCGCGCGACGTTTGTCGGCATCACTCATGCGATGTTGAACACGCAGCTCGTGGATAGCCGCGATGGAAAGAAATTGGGCGACGTCTTTCAACTGGTCGAAGAATTGCTCGATCTCAGCGGAGAAAACGGCGCGCTGCCCAGCGATAAACAGTTCCAACTGGTCGTGCGCCTTACTCCGGATGCGGCCCAAAAGCTCGAACATGCGGCCCTCTTCGAGAAGGGGGAGAATCATATCTTTCACAAGGAGTATCCCATCTCCTTCCGCCAGTTCCGCAGGATTGGCCTCCGCGGACGGGAAGCAGGTTTACACATCTGTCTAACCCGTGATGGACGCCTGGCCCAAATCCACATCGACTATCGATTCGGCCTATTGCACCTGGGCTCCGCAAATTCCGACCTTCGTGCCAATGGCAATCATGAGAGACACGTGGACCGTTGGCCCGTGTTTGGCCTCGCAGTGAAACGCGTCCAGGTCCGGCGCGTTGTGCTGCACTGACCTGACTGAATCTGTTTTTGCTCGATTCACAACGAATAGAAAAAGAAAAACGGCCGGCGGCAAATGCCGTCGGCCGTTTGATTCATAGACCGAATTTCGGTCCGTGATGTCTTAGCGGTGTCCGCCGCCGTGGCCTCCGCCACCGCCATGGAACCCACCGCCTCCGTGGAATCCGCCACCTCCGTGAAACCCGCCACCCGTACTACCGTGGAAACCGCCGCCACTGTGAAACCCGTTACCACCGCGGAACCCGCCGTTGCCGCGGAAGCCTCCAGGCCCGAATCCGCCACGACCGCGATAGCCATAGCCACCACGACCGTAATAACCGCCGTAGTAACCACGACCCCAGTAGCCGCGGCCTCCCCAATATCCGTGATACCACGGGCCCGCGCCGATGAAGACTCCGCCGACGAACCAATCCGGGCCGTAGTATCCGTAGGGCGCACAGGCATACGGGTAATAATCATAGTAGCCGTAGGCGCATACCGGAGCTGCACCCACATAGCCGTACGGGCCAACTCCAACGCCGACAACCACTCTTTGCGCGTGCGCGAAAGAAGCGAAAAACATGCAAATGCCGAGTAATGCAGCAAATCTTAGGTAACGCATTTTCGGACCCCTTCTTAAGTCCACTATCTTAAACCCAAAACGCTTAAATGCTTTGGGGCGCCATACTTTTTTCTTTGGCACCCACTAATTGGAACCCTGGCGGACCCGGAAAGTTGCATATCGCCTGTGGTCCACTCTCCGGCCGGGCAGTGCCTGATCGGCGTTCCAGTACCGGCCCAATACCCTGAAAATTCAGGACATAAGTCTTGTTTCCAGCGACCTTGCCGCGATCGGGATTGCATTTCCGCACTGCCAATGTGAGGATTCTTCCGCAGTCAAAACACTTCATGGACACAATAATCGAGCCGCTCAAACCGATTCTTACCGCCCATCTTTTCCCGAAGCTCGAAGCCCTGTTGCTTGATTTGCTTCGCTCTTTCTCACCCGAGGACTGGGAAAGGCAGACCGTATCGCCAAAATGGAAGGTCAAGGACGTGGCCGCGCATCTCCTGGACACTCCCCTGCGCGGCGTCTCCATCGCCCGTGATGCCTATTTGCCGGAATCGCCACAAATCCATTCTTCTGCCGAATTGGCCGCTTACATCAACCGACTGAATCAAGAAGGCGTCACCGTGTATCGGAGGCTGAGCCCGGCCGTCCTAATCTCCATGATGGAAGTCGCCTCCAAAATGCTCGCTGACTATCACGCTGCCCGCGATCCGCTCGCGCAGGCCCCTTACGGCGTCAGCTGGGCCGGCGAAGACACCTCCCCAAACTGGTTCGACACCGCTCGTGAATACACCGAGCGCTGGCACCACCAGCAGCAGATTCGCCTGGCCGTGAACAAACCGGGGATTATGACTCGCGAGCTTTACTATCCGGTCCTGGATTGTTTTCTGCGCGCGCTTCCGTTTACCTATCGGGATGTTTCGGCTAAGCCTGGAACGCTGGTACAAATTGTCATCTCCGGTGAGTGCGGAGGCCGCTGGAATTTGTATCGCGACAACAACCAATGGCGCCTGATCATGGATCCCGCGGGCGAAAAAGCGTCTGAGACGACCATTCCGCAGGAAATTGCCTGGCGCATTTTCACCAAGGGCATTGACAAGAAGTCCGCTGAATCTCAGGTCACGGTCACCGGTGACGCGAAGCTGGGCTCGCACGTTCTGGGGATGATTTCCATCGTCTCCGGCTGAAACAGCCAGGTTCCCGCTTCCGGAGTGACCGGGCCATGCGATAGCAAAGCGAAATTGATGCGAGACATATTGAGGCTCATAACTCCCGATAAACGCCCAAAGACGCCAACTGCTTCGAACTTTGTCATTTGCTTTCGGGTTGAGCTTCATCTTGGGGCGGAACCAACTCGGCATAGCCGCGCAGACGGCTACACAGCCAAAGGTCTCTCCTCCCCCTGCGGGGGCCGCTGTTCGCGATGGGATCGCTGGAGGAACGGAAATGGAAAAAGTGACCGGAATCGGAGGATTCTTCTTCCGCGCCAAAGATCCGAAAGCGCTGGGGCTTTGGTACCAGCAACACCTGGGAATCTTGGTCATACCAACAAGCCCCGAGGAATCCTCTTGGCAACAAGAAGCCGGGCCCACCGCTTTCACTGCATTCAAGGAGTCGACCGACTATTTCGGAGATCCCAAGAAGGTCTGGATGCTCAACTTTCGAGTCCGCGATCTGGACAAAATGGCGGCCCAGCTACAAGCCGGGGGAATCGAGGTTAAGATGGACCCGGAGTCTTATCCCTACGGCCGGTTTGCCCGCTGCATGACCCTGAGGGAAATCCGATTGAATTGTGGCAACCTGCAAAGCCAGCCGCTCCACGCTAGTTTGCTAAACAACCAGGACTGTTTCTAGATTTCTCCTGGGCTACGGGCAACTCTCCGGAAAACAAACGCTTAACCGGGGGAAGGTGAGGCGAGCGGGGAGGCAGATTCACTATTTTGGCGCTTGCCCTTCGCTTGCTTCAATCAACTGCCGCACCGGCTCAACCACCATGAGCAAGAGATCAGCTTTTGGAGTTTTTGCCCGCTCCACGAGTACGAGTTGTTGCGCCCTCCACGAGTTCGGGGAGGGTGTGGATTTATCGAGGTAGTCCAGCGCAAGCAGGCCAGCGGCTGCGAGGGTGGAAAGGTCTTCAGAAAGAGGCGCGAGTTCGTTCAATAGAAAAGATTGCTCTAAGAGAGGATGTAATCTCGCATCGTTATCATGCCAAGCGGCGAGTCGTGTGCGAATTTCTGCTTCAGCGGCTTCGTCCTTATGGCCGCTTCCGATGAATGTCTGCACGGCATCCCTGAAATGCCGCGCCTGGTCGCTCTCCGGACTAGCTATATCCACCAGCCGGTTCAGCGGGCCTCGGAAGTCCCAGACGGTTTTCAAACTGTTCATGCGCGCGTAGTCCTTCACTGGTTCGACCACGTCCGCAAGGGTGCGAAGCGCCGTAATGTCGTTTGTTCCAGCCATGCGGTAGAGCGCAGAAACCATAGAGGATCTGTGAGTCAGACCAAGCCATTCGAGACGCCGACTTAACATATCAAGCCTTGTGTACATCGAGCCCGTATCTTGCACCTCGGGCGAAGACCACAGACGTTCTGCAATCGCAGCATTGCGCGGCCAGATTCTCGAATCGATGTTCTCGGGAGTAATCCACTCCCCCCACATGCAAGACTCGCCGCCGATGATGCGACTCTTCTCCTCTGGATTCAGCGAAGCCGCCGCGCCGCTCATGGGGTCCACGGCATAGTGCCGCGAAGCCGGCCACATCAAGTCGAGGTAGTAACCGAAGGAGAGCAGGCTGTTGTAACCTTGCCGGGCCGCGGTTGCCAGGGATTCTTGACCGCGCCAGGACTGCACGACCACCGTTTTGGGCAAATCCGGATGCAGCACTTCATCCCATCCCATCATGATCTTGTGGTGCTTGTTCAAGATCTTCTGCAGACGTTGATTGAAGTACGCTTGCAGATCCTGGTTGGTTTTCATTCCATGGGAGTGGATGAAGGCCTGAATTTTAGGGTTGGCATCCCACTGACTGCCATTGACCTCGTCTCCGCCAATGTGAAAATACTCATCCGGGAAAAGTGCGGCCATCTCCTGAACAAACTTGTCGATAAACTTGTAGGTCTCTTCCCGCGTCGGATCCATGACGGCATCGGGGCCGCCGGGTTCCACTTTATAGGGTCCCGGCCCGCTGGCGAGCTGCGGATATCCGGCAAAGAATGAGCGGCTGTGGCCTGGCATCTCGAACTCAGGAACGATGCGGATGCCTCGATCATGGGCGTAGGCCACGAACTCGCGAATCTCATCTTGTGTGTAATACAGCCCGTCGGACCCGGCTTCCTGGAGCCGGGGGAAGCGCTTGCTCTCGAGACGGAAACCCTCGTTGTCGTACAAGTGCCAGTGCAGAACATTCATCTTCACCGCTGCAATTCCATCGAGATTGCGCTTTAAAACGTCCAGCGGGATGAAGTGGCGGCCAACGTCAACAAGCAGGCCCCGCCAAGCGAATTGGGGCTTATCCTCAATCGTCACGACGGGCACAGAAAATCCGTTTGCGGTGGTTTCCACAAGCTGAAGGAAGGTTTGGAGACCATGCAAGATACCCAAAGGACTGGGTGCGGTGAGCTTCGCGCCTGACTCGCTGATTACTAGCTCATAGGATTCGTCCTCACCGAGCTTTTGGACTCTCTCCCTGCCATGGACAGCATGGATCGACAAAGTCGGACTGGGCGGGTCGGCCACTTCTTGCTTGAGGAGCATTCCCGTCTCTTTGGAGAGTTCGGCAACAAATCTACGTATTCCACGCTCGAGCGTTGCATCCTTGAAACCGGTGATCGCAACGGAAAAAGATTGGTTAACCGGCAACCGCCCAACTCCAGGTTGAACTGACGTCGGCATGGGCATGAGGTTGAGCCCATTTTGGGGTTGCGCCACGGCATGAGATGCGAGGAGAAGAGCTGCACTGGCGATCAGTCGGATTCGCATGTTTTCAAACAGTGTCCGGGCTTCCAGAATGTAGCCATGCACACTGATTTACCGATCAGGCTGAGATTGTATCATCGGCTACCTCTCGGGATCCCGCCCGAGTCACGAGCAACCCGGAAGTCATCAGCTCGCCGGTCGAGTACCGACAAACGCGTTTGTATTGATTGGTCTGGCCGACTGCCGCATGGTCGACAATCCGGAAGTTATGCCTTGTCCATTGCGGCCTTGTCCCGACGGTGGCGAGCGTCTAGCCGCTACCCGCGCATTTACAGCTGGGATTCGATGGCTTTGGTGAGTTCGTTGTAGAGAATTGGTCCCTGGACTTTCTTCACGATTTTCCCGTCGCGGGAGATGAGGAAGCTGGTGGGATAGCCGAGGAGTCCGCCGAATTTGTCGGCGACCGCGTCGTCGCCACGCAGGATCGGGTAGTTCATCGGCGATTTCGCTCCATTCACATCGAAGCGCTCTTTTTCCAAATAACCGGCGACAACTTTATTGGCTTCATCATCCACGTCCACGCCCAGAATGGTGAAGCCTTTCGAGGCATACTTTTCTTGTATTTCGATGAGCTCGGGAATCTCAATTTGGCAGGGCCCGCACCATGTGGCCCAGAAGTTGACCAGAACCACTTTGCCTTGATATTGGCTGAGAGGAACTTCGTTGCCATCGAGGCCTTTGAGCGTCACGTCGGGTGCAGGTTGACCGATTATCTTCTCTTCGTCGCTCTGCTCAGTAACCTGGATCGGGCCGGTGGCTTTGACGCGCGTGGCCTTATCGGCGAAGTAGGTTGCGATGATGAGCACGAGAACCGTGGCTATCGCCAGAATCGCTTTGCTTCCTTGCATGGACTTGATTTTCTCCCAGCGCCTGATGATGGCGAACACTACGACTGCAACAAGGACCACACCGGCCACCAGCCAGAACGTCGTACTCCCTCTACTGCTGGTGAGCACCCGTTCGAGCCAGAAAACAACAACATTCAAGAAACTCAGCTTCCCCGCGAGCCATGTCAACTTGTTGACGAAAACCAGCCCGCCGATGAAAAGCAAGAGAGCCCCGCTGAAAATTTCGACGGCGTGAAGATATTTCCTGAAATTCTTGTAAAACGTCATGAACTTGCCGATGCCCAGGGCCGTGAGTAGAAACGGAATGCCCAGGCCTGCCGAGTAGACGGCGAGCAGGAATACACCACGGCCAATACTCCCGCTTGCGGCGGCAAGCGCAAGCACGCTCGTAAGGATGGGCCCGATGCAGGGAGTCCATCCAAAAGCGAAGGCAAAGCCCAGCATGAAGGCGCTCCACACACTGGGCTGTGCAACAGAACTGCGGAGGTGGACGTCGCGATTGAGCCAGCGCGCCAGCGCGGGACCGAAGAACCCAATGATGGAAAGCGAGAAGAAGTGCAGCGCGCCGAGGCCGGCGAAGAGAGGAGCATGGCGGACTAAAGAAGCTGTGCCGAGGGCCACGAGGATGACGCCCAAGATAATTCCCGTGCGGGGTTTGAGCTTGATCAGTAGCCCAAGAAGGTGAAGGCCGAACAGAAGAATAAGCGCACCGGCGATGGGCGTGAGTGTATTGCGATTCTGTTTAAGAAAAACGCCAACGGCGCTGGCGGATGCGCCAAAGGAAATGAACACGACGGAAAAACCGGCAATGAAAGAAAGCGACGACCCCAGCAAACTGGTGCTCGGGACGTCGCCCTTGCGCAACTGCTCCATGCCGATGCCGGAGAGCATGGAAATGTAGCCGGGAACGAGCGGCAGCACGCACGGCGAGAGAAACGAAACCAACCCGGCGAGAAACGCTCCTGCTAAAGAAACATCAGTCATTCGAAACTCATCCTTCGATCCTTCGCTGCGGCGGTACGCGCCATTGGAGACCGTCCGGGCTGGAAAGTTATGCCAAACGGAGCCTTCCGCGCAAAACCTTTTTTCGATTACCGCCCGCAATCCTTCCTTCTAATTGTCCCACAAAACGCACACCGGCTTGGGCCTGGGTCGAAATTCCTCGACTGCGGCGAGGGCCCGGCGTCATGGGGACGAGTTCGCTTCGCGGGGCGCGGTGCGAGTAATAACACCCATTAGACGCGCAGCAAGCGGCAAAGGGTTCTGGCGGCGAAAGGGCGACAACTGAAGGATTTGTCTGGCGTGTGCGCGCGGCGACCCCTTCCTTCAACGCTCTAACACATTGATAAAACGTAGGTTAGACAAGCCAGGAATTGGCACGGCGGTTGCCATGACTCAAGTGGCACGCGCGAGGCGCGGCACATGACTATGCGTTGGACACCGAACAAAGTGACGCTTCTGCGAGTGGTGGTTGGCTTCGCGGCGGTGTGTCTGTTCGGGCGCGGGCCGTGGGCCAACCTCTCGGCGGTGGGCCTGACCGTGGCGGCCATTGCCCTGGATGCGCTGGATGGGCACATCGCGCGGAAGAAAAAAATGGCTACCCCCGTGGGCGCGCAATTGGACATCCTCGGCGACCGCATGATCGAGAACGTGTACTTCACGTATTTCGCCGTCGTGGGAATGGTTTCGCTGTGGCTGCCGGTCTTGTTCTTTGCTCGCGGAGCTGCGACGGATTTTCTGCGCGGGCTGGCGATGAAGGCGGGGCACTCGGGGTGGGGAGCGAACTCCATCCTGCAGACGTGGTGGGGGCGGGCACTGGTCGCTTCGCGCTGGAGCCGCGGATTGTATGCGGCGATGAAGTGCCTATGCTTCTGCTACTTGGGATTGGAACTGGCGATCACCCGCGGGCCGGTCGCGCTGGTGGGCGAGCTGGCGGCGGATGTTCACACCATGATTCGCATGGGCGCGCACGTCTTGACGTGCATGACGGCGGCGTTTTGCCTGCTGCGCGGACTGCCGGTGATGGTGGAAGGGTGGAAGTACTTGGCTGGGAGCGTCGGCCAGGCGCGCAGAACGAAGAATGCGGCGCAGGAGGCGGCGTGAAGGCGCGGAGTGAGGTTGAGGAAGTAAAGGAAGTTAGTGAAATGAAGGAAAAGAGCGGAGGAGTCGCGGCGTTTTTTGATTTGGATGGAACGCTCGTGGCGCCGCCGTCGCTCGAGTGGAGACTCTTTCGGACCTTGCGCTACCAGCAGCTCGTTGGCGCGAAGAATTATTTCTTCTGGTTGAAGGAAGCGCTGCGGCTGTTGCCTCGCGGGATCAGCGCGATTGTTCAGGCGAACAAAATGTATTTGCGGGGCGTGAACATTTTTGACGAGAGTGACGAGGGAGAGGGGAGTTTTTCTTCTTCGCACAAGAGCGGCCACCAGGCCCAGGGACAGGCATCGTCTCCTCCGAGGCGCAATCCACAAATGCCTGTCCCTGGTTTTTTCTCGCAAGCGATCGACAGAGTGGCTTGGCATGCGAGGCAGGGGCACACGGTTGTGTTGGTGAGCGGAACGCTCGAGCCGCTGGCGCTGGGCGCCGCGCGAATCCTGGAAGCGGAACTTGCGGCGCGCGGAATCGCGGTAGCGATTCGCGTGTGCGCGACGCGGCCGGAAGAAAGGGACGGCCAGTGGACCGGGCGCGTTTTGGGCCAGGCGACGTTTGGCGAAGCGAAAGCGCGCGCCGCGAAGCGGCTGGCTGAGGAGATGCGGCTCGACCTGACGCAATGCTACGCCTACGGCGACAGTCTCCATGATCGATGGTTGTTGGAGGCCGTTGGGAAGCCGGCTACCGTGAATCCTTCCAACGACCTTGCAGAGATCGCGCGAATGCGCGGATGGGCTCTGTTGCGCTGGAATAAAGAAACAGAATTAACGCAGAGAACACAGAGATCGCAGAGAAGAGAAAGAAAAAACAGCGGCGCGCCATTGGAGAAATCCGTGTTGACGCGAGCGGGGCGATGCGCATGAACGGAATTCCAAAGCGAAATTACCGGGCGCACGAAGTGGCGATGCCGTGGCGCACGGCGGGCTTTGAGGCGGAGAAACGAGGCATCGCGGCGCGCCTGGCGCGGGAAGCAGCGGCGGCGTGGGTGGCTTGCGGCGCATTCGAGTGGATCGCCCTAGGCTATTTGGCGCTCTCCAGTGCGTTGATCGCACTGTTCGCGGAAAACCTGCCACATCCCCTGAAATTGATTGGCGTACAGGCGCTGGTGGCTACGGCAATCCTGGTTTTGTGCGGGGTGGAGGCACGCGGAGGGACAGACAGAAATGTCTGTCCTGCATTCGCGCAAAGATTCTGGCACTTCTGGCGGTATTGGTACCCGCACCTGTTTTTTATTTTTTGTTTTGAGGAGCTGGGAAAGCTGGTGCATCTGATCTCGCCCGGCTGGCAGGACGCCAAGCTTGTCGCGTTTGATCGCTGGCTGACGGGCGTGAATCCCACGCTATGGCTCGAACAGTTCGCGCATCCGGCGTTGAACGAATTCATGCAGTTTGCCTATTTCACCTATTTTGTTTATCTGCTGATCCTTGGGGGAATTCTCTATCACCGGCGCGACGCGCAGAGCTATTGGAGTGTAATGACGTATTCCGCCATCGGCTATGCGTTCGGCTATGTCATTTCGATGATGTTTCCCGTGCAAAGCCCGTGGTTCACGTTTGCCGGCATGTGGCACGGCGACCTTAGCGGCGGGCCGTTCACTGCGCTGATTAATGTCATCGAGAAGTGCGGGCGCGTGCATGGGGCGGCTTTTCCTTCGCAACATGTGGCGGGGGCGGTAGCGGCGCTCTGGGGAGCGTGGCGGCACCGCCGCTGGCTCTTTTGGGTATTCCTTCCGTTCGTCCTGTCCATGTGCGTTTCGACTGTTTACGTGCGAAATCACTATGTGGCGGATGTTTTCGGGGGAATCGTTACGGGGACGTTGGGGTACGTCGTGGGACGGTGGTTGATGAAAGCACAAGGTGCAGTGGCTCGTGCCACAGAGAATCAGGCGACACTGCATTTGAGTACGGAGTCCAATCGATAGCCGGATCTGGAGATCGAGAGAGGGTTTCGGCGCAAAGAAAAGGGGCGGACGATGCGCTGCGAACCGAAAGCGTCAGGGTTGAAGCAAGAAATAACTCCCGATGTTGCGAGGAGACAATCGGTGAAGCCGAAGCTGGCGGCGCTGGCCGCTATGTTGCTAGTGGCAATGGCGGTCGGGTGCGGCGGTGGAAGTTCATCCATCAATCCGCCTCCACCGCCGCAGGCCACTCCAGAATGGTTCTTCGTCGGGAATTTTTCCGGGAATATCAGCGGATTCAGCGCGGCGTCGGGCAAGCTTGAGGCGATCCCCGGCTCGTCCATCACGTTTCCGTTTCAGGTCCCATCCTTCCTAACCAATTTTGCCGTCAAGCCTGACGGCACGTTTCTCGCGGCGATTACCGTTAACCAACAACAAGTAGCGACGCTGCAGATCGTGAACATTGGGACCGGGGGAACGCTCACGCTGGCGCCGCTGACGGATGTGGCGGGCAATCCGGGGGGAATGGCGATTTCCTCGGAGGGCGTGATCGCCATAACGGACGTGGGCACTGGAACGGTGCAATTGACGACGGTACAGAACAATCTCCTCTTTCGAGGCGCTTCCGCGGCGACGGGAGAGCTTCCGCAGGATGCGGTGTTCAGCAGCGACGGCAGCCGGTTGTATGTCGGGAATAACGCCGGCGGGTCAATCTCGGTCTTCGCGGTTTCGGGGCAAGGCGCGATGCTGCAACCGGTGCAGACCGCGCAGTTGCCGGTGGCGGCGGGAGAATTTCCAGCAACTGTCGTGCGCGTGACCCTAAGCGCTTCCGGGAGGAAATTTGCCGCGACCACACCGGACGGACGGCTGTTTGTGGGCAACGTAAGCCCGATGGATGGAACACTGTCCGGGTTCACGGAGACGAATTTGGGAGCGAACGCCAACCTGGAAGAAGTGGTGTTCGACCCGAGCGCGCAAAATGTGTACACGGCCGACCAGGACAACGGGGGAATTTTCGGATACGCCGTGAGCGCCGGCGGCGTGACGGCTTTGCCGGGATCGCCGTTCTCCACAGGGACATTGCCGGGCGGGCCGACGGGCATGGCGTTCAATTCTGCGGGAGACCGTTTGTACGCCGTGATGCAAGGGCAGGCGGTGTTCACGTTCACCCGCAACTCGAGCAGCGGCCAACTTGCGCTGAATGGCGATGTGGTCAGCAGCGGCGGGTTTCTGGCTGGGCGCATTGTGCGCGTTCCAGCGCACTAGACGGCATCCAGATTGTGTTATTTAGAGTTAACTGGGGGTTTTCCCAGTCGACACGCTTCAGTTATAAGAATTAGTGTTCCAGCTGCGGACCTCCGATGGGGTTCTTAGCATCTTTGAGGCTTGCCATGCGGTTCTCTCGATTTCGTTTGCGGAGTACATTCCATTGTACTGCGATGTTCACCACCATCTGGCTTAGCGGCTGTGGTAATTCCTGTTTTGTCGGCTTTTTCAATAATGGCAACAGCGGTGTCATCGTAAGTGCAGGAAATCCGTCGCCCACCTGCTCACTTTCGCAGGCTAACGGGACAATGAGTGCAATGGCGCTCAAATCCCCAGTCTGCGAATCCTGTACAGTTGATGCCCGCGTGGAGCATGTTTTTGTGACCTTGCGAAGCATTCAACTTCGACCTAGGGCCAGCGATGACACAAATTCTTCCGATTGGATCGAACTCGCTCCACACCTCGCAAATGAACCGCGTCAAGTTGATCTGATGGGCAATTCTATGTCCGTAATTCTGGTAGAGAGCGTGATTGTCCCCGCAGGAAGCTACAGCGAAGTCCGTCTGCAGTTTTTTGCTGGGTCCCCGATGAGCACCGAAGAGCTTCTCGCCGAGAATGCTTGTGGAGAGGCGCGATGGAATTGCATCGTAATGGCCGATCAGCATGTCGAGCCACTCCGCTTACCTGGTGACGCGCCGGAGCTTCTTATTCCTTTCCATAGCACGGAGGGTGATTTGCTCGTGGTTTTACCAAATGCCAGGATGAATCTACGGCTTAACTTGAAACCACATCAAGGGTCCCATTTTTCAGGCACCGAAGGATGGACGCGACAAACCATGCTCGTGGGGAACGTCACGGTCGAGCGGCAATGGTCTATTGAGGCAGAAAACTCGACTCCTGATTGAAGTGCAGTACCCTGGAAGGTTTCATTGGTTCCAATCGCAAGTGCCTGGTAAATGCTGCCAGCTCAACCGGTTGATACAACACCATCTAATTAGTTGATATCGGGAGTTGGCCGCGTGGTCGAGTGATAAGTCCGAGCGGCCGACAGTCCATCCAGAACCCTGAATTTCATTTGCCACCGCATTTCCGGCCAGAGGTTCCTAGTCCAGTCCTCACAATCTCGAAGTAGCGTGCAACAAATCGATCTACGGCTTCGTATAGCGAAGATGAGACACTCTTTGGTTTCTGCCTCCCTACGACTTGGTATCTGCATTCCCTTTGTCTACTTCGGGATTCAACTTCTGGCCGTCCCTTTTTATCCGGGATTCAATATCCTCGTTAATTCGGCCAGTGATCTTGGCACTGCGCACTCTTTGAAGCCGTGGATTTTCAATCTAGGAGCGATCGCCACCGGGCTGATAACGTTCGCCTCGGTCTACGGGTTCTATCAATCGCTGAGATCGTCGGGTACGAACGTCCTGCTGACAGCTCTGATTTGCCTTTCCTTGATGTGCTACGGCACCTCAAGTCTGGCCGCGGGACTGTTTCCGATGCCGCACCCCTATCATGGTGGAGGCCCTGTGCAGTTCGGCATTATTCTGGGACCCGCCTTGTTTGTCGGAGCGTTCTGGAAACGCCGGCGCGGATCCGGTTGGGTGTTTTGGTGTCTGGCTGCATGCCTGGCTTTATTTGCGGTAGTGCTTGTGCTCATGAGACCCGGAGTGACTGGCGTCAATACGGACCCAATCATGGGGCTTCTGCAACGGATTTTGGCCGTCGCCGGGTTCGCGCCCCTCGGGCTGGCGGCTTACGATCTTCTGAAACTGCAAATGCAGGGTATTCGTTTGTCTTTGGACTTTCCGAGGTCGGCAGAAAACTGAGACTCTCCAACATTCACTCGCTGGTGCACTCCAAATGGAGCCGTCGCGATATTATGCGAGACTCACTACACTACCCTGCTACCGCAAGAAGAAATCAGCCCCAACGGCCCGCCTCAGAAGGCGGCTACAAAGAGCTACGGGTCAGTTCGCGGGGAGAAGAGAGGCGCGGGGGAGAGGATTGCCGTTGAGAAAGACAGTGTCGATGGAGTCGTAGGCATTCACGGATTGAAGAGGATCGGCGCGGAGAAGCAGTAAGTCAGCACGTTTGCCGACTTCAATGGTGCCGAGATCCCTGGAGAGTCCAAAGGCCACGGCGTTATCGAGCGTGGAGGCGCGCAAGATACTCGTGAGCGGCACGCTGGCTTCGGCCCAGCGCGAGAGTTCCAAGCGGCCATTGAGACCCGGTGGATTTCCGATGCCGCCATCACCGGATGGAGTGTCGCTTCCGAACAAGAGCTTCACGTTTTCTTGCAGCATGATGCGAAGCGTGGCGGTGACGCGCGCGGGCGCGACGGACATCGCGGTGGCTACACCCATAGATGCAGGCGCTTGAAGTTTCGCAAAAATTTGCCGGTATTGGTCCTGCATAGCGCGGGCTGCCGCTTGCGCCTCATCGCCCTTGAGGTAGGCAACGAGAGCGCGAGGCAGCGCTTCCGCAAAGCGAGGATCCGCCAGCAAGGACCTATCGAAAACGGACAGCTCTCCATAGATCACTTGCAAGGTGGGCTGAACGCCGATGCCGGCGCGTGCCGCGGCGCGAATGACGTCTCGCGCTTCGGGAGGCGGAATCTTCGCAAAGCGGTCGCCGGGCCAATGCCAGAGCCCATGGGCGATCACGTCGGCGTGCGCGTCCAGTGCGGCATGCCAACTGTCGACCGCGTTAGCATGAACGACGAGGACGAGGCCGCGCCGCCGGGTCTCCGCGCGGAGGGCGGCGAGGGTTTCGGCGCTGGGCACCGGCCAATGGAACACGCCACCGAAGCCGGACTCGACGAAGACCTTCACGCAGGTGCCACCGGCTTGGACCACCCGATCCACGGCGCGCGCCGGGGTGTAGTCGCGCGGATCGAGAAAGGTGGGCCAGTCTTTCGCCTGGGCTGCCTGATAGACAAGGTTGGCGGCGTTCGCTGCAGCTGCATCCTTGGGCGGCCGCAGCGCCCCGTAGCCGCTGAGGACGTGCACGGCGGAGCCGCAGTGATAAAGGTTGGGGTGAACGGCTGCGGCGATGAACCGGGCGCGGTCTTGTTCCGCACTGTTGAGGTCTACCAGAGTGGTGAAGCCAAACGCCAAGAAAGAGCGCGGGAGCTGTGCCTGGTAGGCTTGCAACAGTTCGGGATGCGCGGCGATGGCATCGTCATCAAGAGGACCGGTGTCGCCGACGTGCACGTGCGAATCGATGAGCCCGGGAATGAGGAAGCGATCATGGCCGTCAATGCGCGTGGCATGGCGGCCAGCGGCGAGACCGGGTGCAATTTGCGCGATGCGGCCGTTGCGAATCACCACGGAGACACGCGCCACTGGAGAAGGGCGTTCGGGAGAGATGAGAGTAACGTCCTCGATGACGAGGCCGTCGTCGACGACCTGGCGCGTGGCGGAGCCGGTCGAGGAAGCAAGAGCGAGCGCGAGTAGGCAGACGAAGGCGACGTTCCTCATATCGAGCTATACGAGCGTGGCGAAAAGAAAGTTCGATTCGTCAGGCTCCGACCCCACCTCCTGGTTTTTAGTAAGGCGTACGGACCTGTCTGCGGACCAACGGCTGGCCGAGGTCCTCGTGTCGAGGCAGATGGTGTAGCGGCGACTGGTGGCTGGGGTGGGGTTGGTGGAACGGCATGGACCGGGCTGAAGCCCGTCGCTACGGGGGCACTGGCGTCTCCAAGTGACCTACTTACAGAGGGATAGCAGGCACACGGCGGAGTTGGGGATGGGTACTCTCGTACGCTTGGGCAATGCGGAGCAAGACGGCTTCGCTCGAGACGCCGCCGATGATTTGCAAGCCGATCGGCAATCCCGAAGGCGTGAAGCCGCAGGGAAGCGAAATGGCGGGCACACCGGCGAGATTGGCGGGACGATTGAGTCGCAGGAGGAGAGCGCGAGTGGGATAATCGTGCGCTCCGATGCGGGTGGTTTCCTCATTCATGAGAGGGGCGACGATCGGGGTCGTGGGCACGATGATCGCATCGGCGTCCGATTCTGCCAGTGCCATGTGCAGTTGCACGACGAATTGTTTCTGAATCTCCAGCGCCTGCAAATAGTCGAGAGCGGAAACTTTCGCGCCCATTTCCACTCGCGAACGCACGTCTTCGCCGTAATCCGCGGCTCGGGCCGGAAAATATCCCCGCTCCGAATGGAAAAGTATAGCCTCAACCCAGGCGATCTGATTGCCCGCATCCTCGACTTCATCGAGCAGCGGGATCGAGATGTCCGTGGTGGTCATGCCTGCTTTGCAGAGATCGCGCAGGGCAGAATCGAATGCCTTGCGCACTTCCGTGGAAAGGGCGTCAAAAAAAAGCTGACGAGGAATGCCCAGACAAATCTTTCGGGGGTTAACGCGCAGAGTTGCAGGTTTCGAGAGGTCCGGCTCCCGGTCGACGCGAAAATAGAGCGCTCCAGTCAAGATGGCGGCGTCGCGGACGGTGCGAGCCAGCGGGCCGGTGCAATCGAGCGCGGGAGAGAGCGGGACGACGCCTTCACAAGAGATGCGGCCCCAGGTTGGCTTGAGGCCCACCACGCCACAGAGGGAAGCGGGAATGCGGATGGAGCCGCCGGTGTCCGTGCCGATGCTGCCATAGCAGAGGCCCGCGGCGACGGCGGCGGCGGAACCTCCGCTGGAGCCGCCTGGGATGCGTTCGAGATCCCAGGGATTGCGGACCGGGCCGTAGTGCGGATTATTCGAGGTCACGCCGTAAGCAAACTCGTGCATGTTGGTCTTGCCGAGCAGGACCGCGCCCGCTTGTTTAAGTTGTGTGACGACTGCTGCATCGTCTTTGGGAATAAAATCCTTCAGGATTTTTGAGCCGGCGGTCGTTCTAATGCCGCTGGTGTAGATGTTGTCCTTCACAGAAATCGGGATTCCATGAAGCGGGCCGCGATCGTGATGGCCTTTGCGTCCGCGCGGTGAGAAGAGTTCGGCTTCGGCCTTCCTGGCCTGGGCGAGAGCGAGTTCGGAGGTGACGGTGATGTAGGCTTTGAGCTTGTGATTGAGCTGCTCGATGCGCGCGAGTATGAGCTTGGTGAGCTCGACGGGAGAAAGCTTGCGCTTGCGGAAGAGTTTTCCGACTTCCTCGATGGAGGCGAAGGCGAGGTCGGTGTCAGTCATGGGCGTCATAAGTGAATTTCAATTGCATGCCGGGCTAAAGCCCGGCCTCTACAAAGAACGGTCTTCAGAATATTTTTTCCTGGTGGCGCAGGTTTCCGAACGTGCCGATATTCGCGATGATGAAGGCCACGCGGAACTGATTCTCGGTGCGCACCTGGCCGAGGTTGATGCGGCGATATTCGAGGGCCAAGCCGCAGCAGCCGCCATTGTAACTCGCCTGCACAATCTGATTTTGCAGCGTCTTGTTGGTGAAGTCGTAGCCCACGCCGCCAAGAAAATTAAAACCCTTGCGCGTTTCATTGCCGTAGCCCGCGAGCGCTCGAATCTGATTCGAAAGCGGCTGCTGGAAGGGTACGAATCCGGGAGGCAACGGGACGGGCAGATCGCCCTGCACGGGATTGTCATTCAGCCGGAAATACGCCAGCGTGGTGAAGAACTCGCGATACGGCTTCACTTTCAGAAGTGTGCCGATGGTGACGAGCCGCTGAATCTGCGGATCGTACTGGAGTATCTGCTCCACATCGTAAGGGCCGCCGGGGGTGATGCGTAAGTCGCTGAGGATCGGCGACCACTGGCGGGGCCCGAAGGCAAACGCGAAGGGCGAGATGGAATCCAGCGCCTGGAAAACGTTGCGCTGGCCGTCCACGATGGCGCCGCCAAATGTCGGGTCGAAATAATGTTTTTGCACGACGCGCCAGGAAAGAAGTTCCTGAGGCTGGTCCTCGCCCTCTTTCCGGTAGAGCCGCTGCGTAAAACCGTATTCCACCTCGTTGGTGTCCGTGAGCGTCGCATCGCTATCAAAGCGGATAAACTCGGCGAAATTTTTTACACCGGTGACATAACGATAGGTGATCGTGGGCTCGATAGTGTGCTTGTAGCGCCGCCGGCTTTTATCCCTTTTCAATGATGTGCGGTCGAAGAAGCGTTCGAACACCGGAGGGCGCAGTTCCACGGTGAATTCGCCGGTATTGCGCTTGATGGAGGCGACGGAGAGGTTGCCGGCGGAATCGAGCGAATCGCCGTAGCTTGTCGTACGGAAAGCGGCAGAAGTGGTTACGCCGAGCCAATAACCAAAATGAAGCGGAATGGTTACGCGCGGGGCGAATTCGTAGCGGTCCACGAAATTGGGAGTTTCAAAATTCTGATCGCTGCGGCTGACCACTCCGGCAAAGGAGTCAAAGCTGAAATAAACCGGAACATTTTGCCAGGGCGCCTGCTCCACGGAACCGAAGCGTGCTTCGGGCAAATTGCGAAGAGACACGCTGGTGGCTGGAACGGCGGGCGTTGTCGCGGTAGCCGCGACCGGAAGCGTGAGGAAACTCTTGTCGTTGAGGCCGGCGAAATTGAGGCTGAAGCCGCTGAAATTTTTGGTGAGGAACACGGCGCTGCGCACTTCGGAGTTGATGGCTTCGCCGTAGGTATCGGCGAAGGCCAGACGGAAGGTGAGCGACGAAAGCTGGTTGTAATCGGTGACAAAGCGCCAGCCATTCGGAAGCAGCGACTGAATCTCCAGACGCTGCTGTTCGCCGCCTTGCGGGCTTCGCGTGCCGTCGGGATTGAGCAGGCCGCGGTCGTTGACACCCAGGTAGGTGTATTGAATGGAGGTATTCTCGAAAGGTTTGGCGCGAAATTCACCGCGTTCCAGATTGCCGCGCCGGCTCATGTATTGCGCGCCAAATGTGGCATCCAGCCAGGGCCGGGGCGCCAAATAAAAAGCGTCACCAAAAATGAAGCCTTTGCGCGAGCTTTGGCCGACATCTGGAATAAGAAAGCCGGACCCGCGAATCTTGGGGCCCGCCGGGGCGGTGGCGTAGGGAAGCCAGATTAGCGGAACGCGAAACAGGCGGAAATTGGCGTTGACCAGCGCGACGGTTTTGTCGACACGAATGCGGGCGTGCGGGGCGTAGAACTGCCACTTGGGATGCGCCGGATCGCAGATGGTGATCCAGGCGCCATGCACCAGGTAAACATCACCGGCGAACCGCTCGACGTCGCGAGCTTCGAAATAAAGCGGATTGTCGGTCAACAGAACCTCGGGATTGGGCTGGCGCTGGACTTTGATGGTGCCGCGAACGTTGTGAAACGAGCCGTGGCCAGTGCTCACGTTGTAATGCGCTTCGTCGGCGTCCAGGTGCTCGCCGTTGTAGTCGAGCTGCACGTGGCCGCTGGCCACCGCTTCGTAGGTCTTCCCGTTGTATTCGACGTGATCGGCCCGGAGACGCGTATCCGCGTAGTGAATGTCCACGTCCCCGTCGGCAGTTGTCAAATCGCCCTTGCTGCTCTGCGTTTTCGCTTCCAGCTCGGCGATCACTCCTTTGGTTGAGGACAGCCGGATTTGCTGAGCGGAGGCGGTGGGCACTGACGGGCCGCCCAGAGCGGCGAGAAACGTCGTCAGAAAAAAGAATGGACGGAGCGCAGAGAGAGTCCGCGCATGGAGATGACGATTCACTCGGAACATGCAATCGATGAAAACAGTTGCATAGCCTAGCATGGGGTCGCAGGGATTTGAAGGCAAGTGCGGAGGATGAGTTGCATGTGCGGGCGGCGGAAGCGCTGCCTGCGGCAGCCTGAATCGATGAAACGCAGCGGCAACACCGCGCGTCTGTCTCTGCACGGGTCGGTTTGCCTTTCCAGAAACATTTGATGCATGAAGCGGGCGGGCGGGAGTATGATGCCGGACCTTGCACACAGGGGGATGGAAATGAAGCATACGTGGAATGCTTTTCGGTCAATTCTGACCAGCGCGGCTGTTTTGGGTACGTTTGCACTAACTACACTGGCGGGACCCGGCGACCAGCCGAAAGTCACCGACAAATTCAAGAGCCTGGAATTTCGCGAGATTGGGCCCGCCGTGATGGGCGGGCGCATCGACGACTTCGCCGTTGTGGAGAACAACCCGAAGATTGTCTACGTGGGCGTCGCGTCGGGCGGCGTCTGGAAAACCACCAACAACGGTACCACCTGGGAGCCGGTGTTCGATAAGGAGAGTGTTTCTACCATCGGCGACATCGCCATTGCACCGTCCGATCCTTCGGTCGTTTGGGTCGGAACCGGCGAGCCCAACAACCGCCAGAGCTCCTCGTGGGGCGACGGCGCCTTCAAATCTCTGGATGGCGGCAAAACCTGGAAGAAAATGGGATTGGAAGCCACGCGGCACATCGGACGAATCGTGATTCATCCGAAAAATCCGGACGTGGTATATGTCGCGGCCTTGGGACATCTCTGGGGGCCGAATCCGGAGCGGGGCGTTTACAAAACCACCGATGGCGGAAAGACCTGGTCGCAGGTGCTCAAGATCAATGACGATACCGGCGTCAGCGATATCGCGATGGATCCGGAAAGCCCGGATATTTTGTATGCGGCGGCCTATGAGCGGCGGCGGACGCCCTTCGGGTTCAACGGCGGCGGGCCGGACTCAGGCATCTACAAGACTACCGATGGCGGGGCGACCTGGAAAAAAGTAACGAAAGGCATGCCATACGAAAACGGCGGTGACACCGGGCGCATCGGCCTGGATATCTACCGCAAGGATCCGAACATCGTTTATGCCATCGTGCAGCATGAAAAAGGCGGAACGTATCGCAGCGAAGACAAGGGCGAAACCTGGAAGAAAATGGGAGATACGAATCCGCGACCTTCGTATTACAGCCAAATCCGTATCGATCCCAATAATGATCTGCGAATCTGGGAACTCGGCGCGCAGATGTTCTACTCCGAGGACGGCGGAAAGACGTTCGCGACGCAGCGCGTGCGCGGCATTCACGGGGATTATCACGCGATGTGGATTGATCCCGCCGATTCGAATCACATGATCACGGGGTCCGACGGCGGGATTCACTGGAGCTACGACGCGGGAAAAACCTGGGACTTCCTCAACACTATCGCCATCGGCCAGTTCTACGAAGTCTCTCTCGATAACGAGAAGCCCTACCACATCTGCGGCGGATTGCAGGACAACGGCAGTTGGTGCGGCCCCAGCCAGACGCTCACGCGCGATGACATCGCAAATGAAGACTGGCAAGTGATTCACGGCGGCGACGGCTTTTATGCCGCGATTGACAACGTGGAGCCCTGGATCGTTTATACCGAGTCGCAGGACGGCTTCATCGATCGGCGCGACATGCGCACCGGCCAGCAGCGTTCCATCCGGCCGGAGGCTAAAGCGGGAGAGCCCCACTACCGATTCCAGTGGAATTCGCCAGTGGCCGTCTCCTCGCACGAGCACACTACGGTTTATTACGGCGGAAACTATCTGTTTAAGTCGACGGACCGCGGGGACAATTGGACGCGGCTGGGAGAAGACCTGACCACGGGAGTTGACCGGAACAAGCTACAGATTTTTGGGAAGACGCCGGACAAGAACACCTTGTCGCGGCACGACGGCGTGCAGGAATATCCGACCATCACGACACTGAGCGAATCACCGCTCACCATGAACGTGCTATGGGTCGGGACCGATGACGGAAACGTGCAAGTTACACGCGACGGCGGGAAAACCTGGAAGAACGTGGCCTCCAAATTTCCTGGGGTGCCGAAGGGCACGTACGTAAGCCGCGTTGTGGCTTCGAAAACAGCTGAAGGCGCCGCGTTGGTCTCGTTCGACGGCCATCGCGCCGATGACTACAACGTGTATCTTTTTGCCACCAGCGATTATGGCGAAAGCTGGAAAGCCATTCGCAACGGCATCCCGGACTCGGCGGGAACGGTGCATGTGGTGCGCGAACATCCGCGGAACACCAACCTGCTGTTCGCCGGAACGGAATTTGGATTGTGGGTATCGTGGGATCGCGGAGCGAACTGGACTTCGCTGAAAAATAATTTCCCGACGGTGCCGGTGGACGACATCGAAATCCAGGCGCGTGAAAACGACCTGGTGCTGGCGACGCACGGCCGGTCCATTTGGATTTTTGATGATCTCACCCCCATCGAAAAAATGGATGCTGCTGTCGCGGGAGCGCCCCTGACGTTCTTTCCGCCGCGTACGGCGACCACCTGGAGCATTGGCAACCGCCGCTGGAGCGCGGGACAGAAAATGTTCACGGCCAAGAATCCGGCCTACGGCGCGCTCTTGAGTTATTACTTGAAGGACGCCGCGCCCGCAGAGGCGCCAAAGAAGGGCAAGGACGACAAAGACAAGAGAGACGCGGCCGAGGAAAAGCCGAAGCCTGAGGCCAAAGGAGAATCCGCGGAGAAAAAAGAAGGCAAAGTGAAAATCACCGTGCTCAACAAAGACGGGAAGCTGGTGCGCGAATTCGACGGTCCGGGCGCCGCCGGTGTGAACCGCACCAATTGGGATTTGCGTTCGAATCCCCCGGCGGAGCCCACTCCTGAGCAGCAGGAAGCCGTCGCCGCGGGATTTGGGTTTGGCCCGCGCGGCCCGCTTGTCGACCCCGGCGAATACACGATCAAAATCAAAGCCGGCGATCAGGAAGCCACGCAAAAAGTCACCGTCGAAGAAGACAACCGGATCACGTTCTCAGCCGCTGACCGCGCGGCTCGCCGGGAACTGATCGACCAACTCTACGCGCTGGCCAAAATGACGGACAAGGACCGACGAACGATAGAAGGCATACAAACGGCTCTGAAAGCGGCGCGGGAACAGTGGAAAAAAGACGCCGGCAAGCCCAACACTACGAAAACCCCCGACGATATCGTCAAGGCCGCGGATGAGCTGCAGAAGAAAGTGGACGCGGTCGCGGACAAATTTGTCCGTGAGCGCCCAGGTTTAGGGGATGCCGGACCGGCCTTTGAATGGAAGCCCGACCCATTGCCAAATCAGACGCAGAATTTGCTGAACGATTTGAACGGATTTTCCGCTGCACCCAGCACGCACCAGAAAGAAAAGCTGGCGGAACTCACGCCGCTGGTCAATGATGCTTCGGCGGCTGTCAAGAGAATCTCGGAGGAGGATCTGCCCGCGCTGAATAAGAAGATGAATGACGCGGGAATCCCGCACATCGTACCCGCCCCGCCACAGTCGCGCGGCGGGCGCGGTGGAGAGGAAGACGGCGAGCGGTAGGCCGAGCGCAAATCCGCACTTGCGCGTTGCGCTTCCCAGTTAGCGACGGGCTTCGGCGGCTTTGCATCTGAGACGCTTGCGCGTGTCTCGCGTCTAAGGTCTCGAAAAGGGTGTGTGTTTGAAACTCGACAGATTTTCTGCGGCGGGCCATTCCGGTTCAATCCATTGAAGTGTTCGCATTCGAATTACAGGAGAGCAAGCATGAGCGTGAAGCAGCGCGGTGTTCGCGGTCTGACCTCGTGGTTTGTGGCGTTAGCGGTGGTTCTGGGGACGCTCGTTGCAGGTGGGGCGGCGCTCAACGCGGGCGCAACGCGCCAGAGCGTGAACGAACAGGACAAAGACAAAAAGGATGAAAAGAAGGACGAGAAGAAAGATGAAAAAAAAGTCCTGCCGCTCAAGTCCGATCGCAAAATCGAGTTCACCACCGATGAAGGCACCTGGCTCTCCCTCGACGTCTCGCCCGATGGCAAAACGATCGTGTTCGAGCTCATCGGCGATATCTACACGCTTCCTATCGAAGGGGGCGAAGCCAAGCTGATCGACGGCGGGATGGCGTTTGACAGCCAGCCGAAGTTCTCTCCCGACGGCAAATGGATTGCGTTTCTCTCCGACCGCGATGGCAGTGAAAACGTGTGGATCATGAAGGCGGACGGCAGCGAGCCGAAGCAGATTTCAAAGGAAGCGAGCGCGGAATTCGCATCGCCAAACTGGACGCCAGATGGACAATACGTGCTGGTTTCGAAAGCGGGGTTTGGCATCAACACGTTTGAAATCTGGATGTATCACATCCAGGGCGGCACGGGCGTGCAGATAACCAAGTCCAAGCCTGCGCCTACCACGCGCCGGCAAGATCGCCAAAACGCCATCGGCGTTTCCGCTTCAGCGGACGGAAAATATCTCTACTATGCGCACCGCACGGGCGGCTTCACCTACGAGGCGCAATTCCCGCTTTGGCAGGTAGCACGGCGCGACCGCAAGACCGGCGACCAAGACATCCTAATTAACCAGCTTGGGAGCAGCTTCCGCCCGGTTCTTTCGCCGGATGGCAATTCGGTGCTGTACGTCACGCGGTACGAGACCGAAAGCGGCCTGCGCCTGCGCAATCTGCAAACCGGCGAGGACCGCTGGGTGAAATACCCGATCACGCGCGACGATCAGGAATCCCGCTTCACACGCGATCTTTATCCCGGTTACGCGTATATCCCCGGCGGCAAGGAAATCGTTTACACCAATGATGGGAAAATTCACCGCCTCAATATCGCCACCGGTGAGGAGAAGCTGATTCCCTTCACGGCGAAAGTGTCCCAGGAACTGGGCCCCAAACTGGACTTTCCGCAGAAGGTGGAGGACGGGCCGGTGAAGGTTCGACTGATTCAGGATGCCGTGGAATCTCCGGACGGCAAGACGCTGGCTTTCTCGGCGCTGACGCATCTCTACGTGATGGACATTCCCGGCGGAAAGCCGCGGCGCTTAACTAGCGGCAACGCCAGGGAATTTCAGCCGGTATGGTCGCCGGACGGGAAGTGGATTGCCTATGTGACCTGGTCCGCCAGCGGCGGCGACATTTTGAAGGTGTCCGCGTCCGGCGGCGCGCCGAAGGTGCTCACGGAGAACTCGGCATTCTACAGTGATCCCGCGTGGTCGCCGGAGGGCAACCGCATCGTGGCGTTACGCGGCAACGCGTATGACCGGGACAACAGCACGTTCGATTTCGGCATTGCCGGCAGTCCGGACCTGATCTGGCTTTCGGCGGACGGCGGTCCCGCAAATCTGATTATCCCCGCGCGCGGAGCGGGCAAGCCACACTTCACTCATGAGAAGGATCGTATTTACCTGTACACAGAAGGCGGGCTGATTTCGCTGCGGTACGACGGCACCGACCGCCGCACGCATCTGCAGGTGAAGGCGCCGCCGCTCGGCTTTTCCGATGAGCCCGGCCCCGCCGACGATGTGCGCGTCAGCCCTGATGGAAACTGGGTCCTCGCACACATCATGAATCAGCTCTACGTCACGGCCATGCCGGTCGTCGGCGGCGAAGCGCCCTTGGTCATGATTACAGGGGCATCCGTGCCGGCAAAGAAACTAACCGACATCGGCGCCGACTACTTTAGCTGGGCCGACGACGGCAAGACGATTACCTGGGCCGTGGGCGCGAGCTTTTTCCGCCAGCCGCTCTCCGCTATCTCCTTCGAGCCGCCAAAGGACGAGAAGAAAGAGGGCGACGCCAAGGACGCGGACAAAGATAAGAAAGAATCCGCCCAGTCCACCGACACTAAGAAAGACGAGAAAAAAGAAGAGAAAAAGCCCGAGAAGTTCAAGGAACAGGAAAAGACGGTGGAAGAGTTCGCCGTGGACATGGAATTTCCGCGGAAGACACCCAAGGGCACCATCGTGTTGCGCGGAGCCACGGTTATCACCATGAAAGGCGATGAAGTCCTGAAAAACGCGGACATCGTGGTTGAAAATAACCGGATCAAGAGCGTGGGCGCGCGCGGGAGCGTGCCGGCCGGGGCCAAGGTGTTCGACGTCAGCGGCAAAACGATTACGCCGGGTTTCATTGATACCCACGCGCATTGGTTTGAAATCCGCCGGGGCATCCTGGACACGCAGAACTGGAACTTCCTGGCGAACGTCGCCTATGGCGTGACGGCGGGCCTCGACGTGCAGACCGCCACGAACGACATGTTCGCGTACGAAGACCTCGTGGACACCGGCGAGATCATCGGGCTGCGGGCGTTTTCGACCGGCCCAGGCGTTTTCTCCGACAATAATTTTCAATCCGTCGAAGAGGTGAAAGGCGTCCTTACGCGCTATAAGAAGTATTACGGGACGCCCAACATCAAGAGTTACGTCGTGGGCAATCGCAAACAGCGCCAGTTCATGGTGCAAGCGTCAAAAGAACTGGGGATGATGCCCACAACAGAAGGGGCGCTGGACCTCAAGCTGAATCTCACACATGTGATTGACGGCTTCCACGGAAACGAGCACACGCTGCCCATCGCGCCTTTGTATAAGGATGTCATCCAGATGTTTGCGCAGTCGGGAATCGCCGAGACTCCGACGCTGATCGTGAACTACGGAGGGCCCTGGGGCGAGGACTACTGGTATCTCAACACCGAGGTGCACGACAACGCCAAGCTGAACCATTTCACGCCCCACAGGGTCATCGACGAGAAGACCAAGCGGCGCCCCGGCTGGTTCCGCAAAGACGAATTCGAGTTTCCAAAGTTCGCAGCGCAGATGGCCAAGCTGGTGCGCGCGGGCGGACTCGTCGGCGTGGGCGGCCACGGCCAATTGCAGGGCTTGGGGTACCACTGGGAGATGTGGATGCTCGCGAGCGGCGGCATGACGCCGCTGGAGATGCTGCGCTGCGCCACAGTGAACGGGTCAAAGATCATCGGGCGGCCCCAGGATTTGGGCTCGATCGAACCCGGTAAACTGGCGGACTTGGTGATCATGGACAAGAACCCGCTCGATGACGTGCACAATACCAACACCATTCATTGGGTGATGAAAAACGGTGAGTTGTTCGAGGGCGACACACTCAACCAGGTATGGCCCGAACAGAAAAAGCTGGAGCCGCTCTGGTTCTGGAACTACGACCAGCCGAAGAAAGGCGAGCCTCTCAGTTACGGAACCACCACGCAACCCTGAAGACGCCGGGATTGTTTTTAACGCGGAAGGGCGCATCCAACGCGCGACTGAAAATCAAGAATGTCATCCTGAGGGCATCCGATGAGGATGCCCGAAGGATCTCAACTCAGGCAGATTCCATCACTTTGTATTGGATTTATCCTGCGAAATAGAAATCCTTTTTCGCCGTCACTTCTCCGGCTTCGCCTCGGCCTTGGCCTGCGTCTCCCGGTACCATTCGAAGGTGCGCGCCAGGCCATCCTCAAATCCGACCGGCGGCTCGTACCCGAGAAAATTTCGCGCCTGCGAAATGTCCGCTTGTGAGTCGCGGATGTCTCCATCCCGCGCCGGTTCATATTTGGTTTCCAGCGTCTTGCCGGTGATTTTCGCGAGTGCGCGCAGGACTTCATTGAGGGAGACGCGTCCACCCACGCCGACGTTGAAAACTTTCCCTGAAGCGTTTGCCGCTTCGCAAGCCAGCAGATTGGCCTGCACGGCATTCTCCACGTAAGTGAAATCGCGTGTCTGTTCGCCGTCTCCGAACACCACCGGCGGGGTGTCCTCGAGAAACGACGTGCAGAACTTGGCCAGCACGCCGGAATACGGCGAACTGGGATCCTGCCGGGGGCCGAAAATGTTGAAATAGCGCAGCGCCACGTTTTCCAGGCCGTAACATTTGCCGAATGTCTGCCCGTAGAGTTCGCCAACATACTTCGTTACGCCGTATGGCGAAATCGGCTGCGGCTGCATGGTTTCGACTTTTGGCAGCGTGGGCGTCTCGCCATACGCCGAAGAGGAAGCGGCGAAAACCACGCGCTTGACCTTCAACTCTTTCGCCGCTACCAGAACGTTGAGCGTCCCATCTATGTTTATTTTGTTCGTCTCGATGGGATCCTTGACGGAACGCGGCACAGAAGTGCGCGCGGCCAGGTGCAGCACGTATTCCGCTTCGTGCATGGCTTTGCGTACCACTTCGATGTCCGTGATGCTGCCCTTGATAAAGGTAATTTTGTTCCGGATTTCTGCCAGGTTGTCTTCCTTGCCGGATGTGAGGTCGTCGAGCACGACCACGCTATGACCCCGGCGGACCAGTTCGTCCACCGTGTTCGAGCCGATAAAGCCGGCGCCGCCCGTGACGAGGTAGCGCATTCGGGAAATCCTCCTGGCGTTTGCAGCCTTCCTTCGGCCGCTGCCATTCACGCGAGCCAGGGAAAGACGACTGGCCCGCGTTTTTGATACGCTCTTAGTTCGCGGCGAACCGGCGAAGGGAGCCGGATGATTTCCGCGTACGGAGACCTATTGTACGACGGAAGCGCGGCGGGCAAGGGCCTGTTTCCAGGGAGCGTCACACAAGAAGCATGAGCCGCAAGAGCACAATCGGGATCGGTACCTTGATTTTGGTGGGATGTGGCCTAGGGGTGATCTACTGGCTGCACGCGAAGGCGGCAAAGCTCCCGCCGGAGATTGTTTCGGCGGAGCCGCCGGAATTCCATGAGGCTCCCGGCCCCGGAAAACCTGCAGTGGTTGAAGCTCCGAAGTCGCCATCTTCAGCCGATGCGAAAAAGCCTGCGCCTCCCGTCGATACGGCGCTGCCACTCCGGTCCGGCGAGGTCTTGGAATACACGGCCAACGTTTCGAATCTGAACAATGTGGCGGAGCTCAAGCTGGAAGTCGCCGGGCGCGGAAATTTTCTCGGGAAGAGCACCTGGCATCTGCGCGCGTTTGCCCACACGCAGAATCCCTTGCGCATGGTTTTCGAGCTGGATGATCAGTTTGATTCTTACAGCGATGCAGGGACGCTGACCAGTTTGCAGTACGAGATGCACCTGAGCGAGCGCGGGCAAAAAGTCGAATCTATCCAGCGCATGACCGCCACTGGCAAAGAACCCGCGGCTCCGGATGCGACGCAAGCCCGCGTGCTCCCCGGAACTCGCGACCCCCTCGGAATGATGCAGTTTCTCCGCAATGCAGACTGGTCCAAAACGCCTGAAGTGCGGTGCCCGGTTTACGACGGCCACAAGCTCTACGATGTTCGCGCCAAGATTACCGGCGCGTCCGAAAACGTGATCGTGCCAGCTGGGAATTACACGGCTACAAAAATCGGGATTCGGGTGTTCGACAACGGCGCCGAAATGAAGGACGCTTCCTTCACCCTGTACCTCGCGAAAAATGATGCCCGCACGCCCGTCCTCCTCGAAGCCGTCATGCCCTTCGCCACGGCCCGCGTCGAACTTCTGAAAGCAAAGTAAAGGGCCATTTATGTAGCGCGGCGGTTTAACCGACTCTTGTCGGAGGCCTTCTGCAGTTCTTGCTAAAACTACAACGTAAATGTCACTCGGAATGAGGCTATTGAGGACGCCTCAGGACGGACCAGGCAACGCAGTGGGCGGCACAGCGTGGGGAGGGGCTGCCGCGGCCAATTTTTGATAAGCGAAGGCACCGCGGATACCGTTAAAGAAGCCGAACAGCATGACCACACCCAAAGCGCCCACGCCAAGAATGCTGCCGGTGGTAACGAGAGCGTAGATTTTTTCAAGAAGATAGAGCAGAAACCCTGCAACCGCTGCAAACCGCGAATACCTGGAAAGGCCAAAGCCGATGGCTCCAAATAAGGCGGCATCAAGAAGGGCGGCCGGAGTGATGCCCATGAGCCGGACCCCAAAAAGCGATAGTACGGCGAAAAGCGTGGTGACACCTGCAACAAGGAGGGCGCACCACATCCCATAGCGAGTGGCATCCTTGGCGCCATCGAGGTCGGAGACGTCAGGCCAATACCAGCTTCCGCTGTTCATAGAGCCACACCTCGCGAAGGTTATTTAGCATTCCCTTGCAACGTAGACAACTTAATAATTCAATCGAGCTTAAGCCAGCCAGCAGCGACCTGCGAGCCCTGCTACTTTGGTGCTCCATGAGTAACCTCAGCACTGTTTGTGCATGTCGTCGCAACTTTTTCTCATGAAAAACTGGTATCTGGGAGCGTGTCCCTGTCACTCTTGGGGTATACAAACTAGTGCATTGCGTTCCTCACGCGCTGACCCGGTGATTTCTGATGCTGGGCCACACGTGAGCAGGAATCCCATGCACAAGCGAGCGTATTTTGAAAAAGCAGGTTCTTCATTCAAGAAGGCACCACCGGCGAGTTGACACGCCTCAAGGCGTGTGGGTCGTCTGGCAGTGCGGCCGAATAGAAGACACGTCGCGAGTGAAAGATCTGAGTGTGGGTGGTCTTTTTATCGAAACTTTGAAAGCCTGCCCTGTCGACGCCACGATCAAGCTTCATTTCCTCGTAGCCGACGGAGAAATCAAAGCGGAAGCCACGGTGCGGTACGTTAAGGCTGGGAGTGGGCTAGGCTTGAAATTCAAGACAGTCCGCAGCGAAGATCAGCTGCGTTTCGCGAACATGATTAAGAGGCTTATCCAGTTAGAGTAACGGCCGGTCACAGGGCTATCAGACCCCATTTCGGGAGTTTCCGAGGTGCCGACCACCTGCCCATAATCAAGTCCTTTGCCGGGGGAACCCGAGTCGCGACGGCAGACGAGATTGTAATTTACCTACCCAAAAGCCAGGCACTCAATCAGGCTGCAAGAGATGTGGCCGATGGCGATGTGCGCTTCCTGGATGCGTTGGGGATCGCTTGAGGGAACATTCAGGAGTAGATCCACTTTGCCGCCAACTTTGCCCCCCCTGTCTCTCCGGTAAACGCCACGATGAATGCGCCGCGGGCGCGGCCCGCTTCGACGCCACGGAGAATGTTGGGGCTGTTGCCGCTGGTGGATCGGGCTACGAGCACCTCTTGCGGCGCGAGAAGCGATTCAATCTGGCGAGAGAAGATACGTTCGAAGCCATAATCATTGCCTGCGGCGGTCAGGACGGAAGGATTCGTCGTGAGCGCCAGCGCTGCCAGGCCCTGGCGTTCCGTTTGCAGCCGCACCACCAGTTCAGCGGCGAGATGCATGGCGTCCGCGGCGCTGCCGCCGTTCCCGAAGAAAACGATTTTCCCGCCGGCGCGCAATGCTGCGACGGATTTTTCCGCGAATTGTGCGATCCGGCCCACCAACTCATCCGAGACGCTCTGCTTCACGCGAGCGCTTTCCTCGAGTTGGCGGCGAATCTCTTCGGCGGAAGAAGCCATTATTTTTTAGCAGAGTACGATTTTGTCGCGGTGGCGCATCACGCGGCGGGTAGCGTTGCGCGTATCAACGACGAGTTTCGCGGCATCCACAATCGCGACGTAGTCGTAGCTTGAATGGTCGGTGGCGATAATCACCGCATCGTAGCTTCCCAGCGTTTGCGGATTCAGCGGAACCGATTTCATGCCTTCGTAATTGAAATGCCGCATTTTGTGAAGCTGCGGAAAATACGGATCGTTGTAATCGAGTTGCACGCCGCGCTGCTGCAAAAGTTGCATGATTTTCAGCGTTGGCGATTCGCGTAAATCATCCACATCTTTTTTGTAAGCCACGCCGAGCACCAGAATCTTCGAGCCTTTCATGCTCTTCCTGTGGTCGTTCAGCGATTTGGCCACGGCGTCGACGATGTGGTACGGCATAGCGGTGTTGACTTCTCCCGCGAGCTCGATGAAGCGCGTCGAGAAGTCATATTCGCGCGCTTTCCACGAAAGATAGTAGGGGTCCACCGGAATGCAGTGGCCGCCCAGGCCGGGGCCGGGATAAAACGGCATGTAGCCGAACGGTTTGGTGGCCGCTGCGTCGATCACTTCCCAGATATCGATGTTCATGCGCAGGCTCAGCTGCTTCAGCTCGTTCACCAGCGCGATATTTACGCAGCGAAAAATATTTTCAAGCAGCTTGGCCATTTCCGCGGCGCGCGTCGAGCTGACCGGCACCACTCGCGCGACGACCTGCGTGTAAAGCGCTTGCGCGGCGCGCCCGCTCGGCGGATTCAATCCGCCGACGACCTTGGGAATTTGCGCCAATCCAAACTGTTTGTTACCGGGATCTTCACGCTCGGGCGAAAACGCCAGGTAAAAATCGCCAGCGACATTTTCATTCTCCGGCCCGGCGGCGATGGGGCAGCGCAATCCGCTTTTCTCCAGAATCGGCAGAACCAATTCTTCGGTCGTCCCGGGGTAGGTCGTCGATTCGAGAACGACGAGTTGCCCTCTTTGCAAATGCGGATAAATGGAGATAGCCGTCTGTTCGACGTAGCTGAGATCCGGTTCGCGGCGTTCATCGAGCGGGGTGGGCACGCAGATGAGGATGGCGTCGGCTTCTTTCAGTTTTGCAAAGTCATTTGTCGCGCTAAAGTGCCGGCTGTTGACGAACTGCTGAATCTTGTTTCGCGGAATGTGCTCGATGTAGGACTTCCCGGCATTAAGCATCGCCACTTTGTTCGGATCGGTATCGAATCCGGTGACTTTGTGCCCCGCTTCGGCGAAGCGCAGCGCCAGCGGCAGCCCTACATAACCGCAGCCGATGATTCCCACCTTGAGCTGCGCTCCTTTGAAAAATTCCGGTTTCCGCTCGATTGGCATGAGTTCCGTCGTACTCCTCGATATTTCTGATCCCGACCCAGCCGGCGTCTCCGAAATCGCATTTTCGGGGATACCGCATTGTCCGTGGCCCCCACCGCAGCCGGCAGGCCACAGTCTCGCGAGGACAAAGACAAATCAATATAGCAGGTTCTGCTCAAACAAAAAAAACTGCCTGTTGGCGAGTGTTACGGCTTGTTTACGGAGGTTGCCGCACGGGCCGGGACAGGCGAAGATAGACGGCGCCCGCTGACTGATTTGCTGGCAAAGCATTGTGCGTTCGAATCGCATATGACACTGATGATTCTGCTGCTGGGACTCGGCGTGGGGGTGCTCGTCGGCCTGCTGGGAATTGGCGGCGGAGTCGTGCTGGTGCCGGCCATGGTGTATCTGTTGCAGATGGACCAGCACCTGGCGCAGGGCACTTCGCTTTTCATTTTGTTGCCGCCCATCGGCCTGGGCGCTCTCCGGGAATATTGGAAACAGGGTCAGGTCGATTTGAAGGCGGGCATTCTCTGCGCGCTGGGAATGCTTTTCGGCGCCTATGCGGGAAGCCTGATCGCGCTTCCCATGCCGTCACGGCACTTGAAAGGAGCATTCGGATGTTTCCTGATGCTGGCGGCATTCCTGCTCTGGAGAAAATCTCGGCAGGATGAGAAGGCGGCCAGCGGCGACTTGGAGAAAGCTCGTGGCTGAGTCGATCGGACGAGACGCAGGAATCTTCGCGATTGCGTGCGTGTGCGGAATTGCTTCTGGAATGTTTGGCATTGGGGGCGGCGTCATTTTGGTGCCACTCCTGGGGCTGCTTTTTGCCTTCAGCCAGCACCGCGCGCAAGGCACTTCCTTGATTGCTCTGATTCCGCCGACGGGAGTTCTGGCACTGATGACGTATTCGAAGGATGGATTTGTATCGTGGAAGACAGGAATGCTGCTGATCCCCGGCGTGTTTTTGGGGGGCATCGCTGGAGGAAAAATGGCGAAATGCATCAATCCCAAGCTGATGCGGCAAATTTTTACAGGTATTCTGTTCGCGCTCGGCGCGTTGCAAGCGTTCAGTGCGTGGTGGAAATAAGGACGGTTCATCCTGATGGTTGATTTGCATTGTCACATTTTGCCGGGAGTCGATGACGGCCCGGATAGCATGGAAGTATCACTGGCCATGGCGAAAACAGCTGTGGCTGATGGCATCACGCACGTCGTGGCCACTCCGCACTCCAACGACAGATTTTTTTTTGATTTCGCGCGTGTCTGCCGCCTGCGCGATGAACTACAAGGCAAAATCGGCGACCGGCTGAAAATTGCCACGGGCTGCGATTTTCATCTCAATCCGGAAAATCTGAATGCGTTGCGCAAAAATGCTCCGCCCTACTGCATCAATCAGAACGATTATCTGCTGCTGGAGTTCAACGAGGTTTCCATCCCGCCGGGAATGGATCAAACGCTGCACGAAATCCAGCTGGCGGGAGTGCGGCCGATCGTTACGCATCCGGAGCGCAACTCCATTCTGCGGACGCATCCGGAGCGGCTACGGCAGTGGGTGAGACAGGGCTGCTTCGCGCAGGTGACCGGAGGATCGCTCGCCGGTGTATTTGGCCCGGTGGCGCAAAGAATGGCCCTGCAGTGGATTCGCGAAGGCCTTATTCATTTCGTGGCCAGCGATGCGCACAATACGAAAGCGAGACCGCTGCGGCTACAGCCTGCGTATGACGTGGTGATGGACCAGTTCGGCGAGCCAAAAGCTCACGCGCTGTTCCTGGAGAATCCGCTCGCGGCGTTTGAGGGCTGGGAGTTGCCGCATGTTCCGGAAGTGGAAGAGCAAGTGCTGCCGCAGCGAAAACGATTCTTCTTTTTTTAGGAACTTTCCTTGAGGTGCGGCGAACGCACTAGCCCTCTAGCAACTGGGCGATCGAGGAGGCCGGAAAAGTGGGAGCCCTTCGCCTGCGCTCAGGGCAAGCAGGGCTCCCGCACTCCATAATTACTGCGTCGGACGCAGCGGCAGGCCGGCCCAGACATTCAGAATGCCGAGGACCTCGCGAACCACATCCAGAGCGCCGCTGGTGGTTCGCCACCAGTGCCGGGGGTCGAAGGCATCGCCGGAAGCAGCACGCACAATGGCGACGCCATTTCCCGACGCCAGTTTTCGCCAGAGGAGACGCACGCGCCGAGTATGGGCTTTGGTGGTGACGATAATCACGGTGCGATCTTTTTCGCGCGCGAGCGAGGAGCCGATTACTTTGATTTCGTCGGCGGTATTCACGATAGGAGTCTCGAACACGTGAATCGCCTGCGGGGGCACTCCTTCGTGAATCAAGATGCGGGTGTTGTAGTAGTCTTCGCCAGAGAAGGAAATTCCCATTTCACCGAGCGTTTCGCCGGGTTCCGAGGAATGCGTCAGCCAGATTTCCGGTGCGTACCCTTCGCGATAAAGCCTTGCAGCATCCATGGCCCGCAGCGGCATGCCGCCGCTGAGCACGGCAATAGCTCGAGTTTTGACCAGCGGATCCTCGACCACCAGCCAGCGGCCAACGCCGAGGAACATCACAATGGCCAGAAGCAACGCGCCGGAAACAACGACGGCAGCGAAGCCCAATTTGTGGGAACGCCGTCGAGAAGCGTCTGCGGTGTTTTCCAGGTTGGCCATTTGTGAACCGGCGAATGCTATCCCGCCCAGCCGTAGTGGTCAATCGACGGCGCTCCATCTCCGATTTTCGATTGGCGGGGGCATGTTGTGTGCAGCTCGACAGGCTCGCCTTATTTCTGAACGTCGCGGAATTGGAACATCATCGTTGAGTGCGGCGGAAAGTGGTCAAGCGGGAGAGAGCACGTTACACTGTCCACTCCGATTTCGTAAGGAGGAAGCATGCGGGCGGTGGTTACCGGAGGGGCGGGATTTCTGGGGTCGCATCTTTGCGACAAATTGCTGGCGGAAAGGTGGGAAGTGCTGGCGCTGGACAATTTTATAACCGGCGCGAAGGGAAACCTGAGTCATCTGGCGAAGAACAAAAAATTCAAGTTCCAGAAAGCGGACGTGAGCAAGCCGTTGAAGGTGGCGGGAAAAGTGGGCTACGTGCTGCACTTCGCTTCGCCGGCCAGCCCTCCGGACTATTTGAAGCACCCCATCGAGACGATGATGGTGGGGTCCGTTGGGACAAAGAATGCGCTGGATCTGGCGCTGGCGAAAACGGCCAAATTTTTTCTGGCTTCGACGAGCGAATGCTATGGCGATCCGGAAGTTTCTCCGCAGCATGAAGAATATTGGGGGAACGTCAATCCCATCGGGCCGCGCGGCGTGTATGACGAAGCGAAGCGTTTTTCGGAAGCGATGACCATGGCGTATCACCGGTATCACAAGGTGGACACGCATATCGTGCGGATTTTCAATACCTACGGCCCACGGATGCGGCTGAATGACGGACGCGCGTTGCCAAACTTCGTGTTTCAGGCGCTGAGCGGCAAGCCGCTTACGATTTATGGCGATGGCAATCAGACGCGCAGCTTCTGCTACGTTTCAGATTTGATTGAGGGGATTTACCGGCTGATGATGTCGAAGGAGCATTTGCCGACCAACGTGGGCAATCCGAGCGAGATCACGATTCTGGAATTCGCCGAGCACATTCGCAAACATTTCGAGAATCCGCCGCCGATCGTCTTCGAGGCGCTGCCGCAGGATGATCCGAAACGGCGGTGCCCGGACATTTCCAAGGCGAAGCGCGTTTTGAATTGGGAGCCGAAGGTAGGACTCGATGAGGGATTGAAATTGACGCTGGCGTACTTCAAGGAAATCTACAAAAAGAAGTGAATGCGAAGGGATACGAAGACTATTCGCGGCCGAAGGAGTAGTATTCGAAGCCTTTTTCGCGCATGGCTTGGGGCGTGTAAAGGTTGCGGCCGTCAATGACCAGTTTGCGTGCCATGAGAGTTCCGGCGCGTTCCCAATCGAGCCTGCGGAAGATAGCCCATTCCGTGCAGATCAGCGCGGCATCCGCGTCGCGCAAAGCGTCGTAGGGGTCTTCGTGATAGTGCACCTGAGGGAAAAGCGCTTTGGTGCGCGAAACGGCTTCCGGGTCGGACGCATGAACGTCGGCGCTTTCTTCGAGCAAGCGCTTGACAACTTCCAGCGCCGGGGCGAAGCGAATGTCGTCGGTATTGGCTTTGAAGGCCAACCCGAGCACGGCCACGCGCTTGCCCTTAATTACCCAAAGAGCCTGATGGATTTTGTCAAAGAAGCGGTCGATGCGCTGTTTGTTGACGCGCTCCGTGGCTTTCAGAATGTCAAAATCCACGCCGACCTTGGCCGAAAGGTGGATGAAAGCCTGAACGTCTTTCGGGAAGCAGAAGCCGCCGTAGCCTAGCCCGGCTTTTAGGAACTGCCCGCCGATGCGCGCGTCGAGGCCCATGGCATGGGTCACTTCCTCGACGTTGGCGCCGATTTTCTCGCAAAGATCGGCAATCACGTTGGCGTAGCTGATTTTCAGAGCGAGAAAGGAATTGGAGGCGTGCTTGATGAGCTCGGCGCTATTGATGGTGGTGACCAGGAATTCGGCCTTGTGACCCGGGGGGCAGGTTCCTTCGTGGACAGGGCAGTGAAAGTTTTTCTCGAGGATAGGGCGGTAGATTTCGCGTAGCTCCGCGGCGGAGGAAGGGTCTTCGACGCCGACGACGATGCGGTCGGGATGGAAAAAATCCTCGACGGCTGTGCCTTCGCGAAGAAACTCGGGATTGGAGGCGACGCGGAATTTCACGTTGCTGTTTTTGGAGTAAGCGGCGAGGGCGCGGCTAAGTTCCAGTCCGGTGCGCGCGGGAACGGTGCTTTTTTCGACGACGAGCTTGGGCGTGCGAGCTTCCGCGGCGATTTGACGGGCCACGTGGTCGATGGCGGAAAGATCCGCCTCGCCGGAATCCTTAGGCGGAGTGCCGACGCAAATGAAGATGGCGTCGCCGGAACGAATGGCCTCGCCAGCATCAGCGGTATAGGAAATTTTGCCGGCTTTGCGGGCAGAAGCGAGTATTCGGTCGAGGTGCTGCTCGTAAATTGGAACGCCGCCGGCATTGAGCTTGGCGATGCGCTCGCGATCGATGTCCGTGCAAACGACTTCGTGGCCGGCCTCAGCGAGACAAGCTCCGGTGACGAGACCGACGTATCCGCAACCGATGACGGAAAGACGCAAGACAAGTTCTCCCTATGGCGCGTTCGGAGCGCAAAAACCGGTCCGCAGCAGATTCTCCATCGAGTATTGTGACTGATTCACCTAGAGGAGCAAAGCTCCTCAACGAAGTGCGTTACCAATTGCGGTACAGCGCCCGGACGTTCGAAACGAGCGGATGTGATGGCGCCGACAGGCTTCAAGTTTTATCCGCCTTCCCCATTAGCAGGCCGCGCAGGCCGAGAAGAACCAGACGGGGTTGTCGGCGCACCACATTCCAAAGCAGGCGAGCGGATTCGTCGCGATTGATCTCGCCGAGCGATTCGCGAGTGGAGCTATCGAGCAGATCCACCAGCCGCGAATAATCTTTTTGCTGAAAGTGGTGAAGGGCACGGCGGATCATCCAGTGGGTGGCCAGTTCGCGGCGCAGGGCGGAGAGCTCACCACTTCTGCCCTTCTTTAAAATCGCCTGGGCTACACCAATCGCGCCGCGAAAACCCGTAACGATGCCGCCGACGGTGGAAACTTTAACTTGGGCAGCGGCGTCTCCCACCAAAAACACTTCGCCGTTGCCAATTTGCCGGCGCACCGGCACCCAGCCGTTATAGACGGGGATGCGGGCGCCCTGCCATTCGAGAGGTTCCAGCTTCTTTTTTTCGAGAAAGCGTTCGAAACAGCGCTTGGTGTCGCCGCCATGCTCGCCAATCACACCAAGCGCGCCGCGTTCCGCGGATTCGGGGATCAGCCAGTAAAAGTAGGGCGTGTCATCGGGGACGAACCACACGCGGGTGGTATCGGGAGGGCAATCCTTCGGCAAACGCACGATGGCTTGAACGAGAGGCACGGTTTCGACCGGAGGCCAGCCCGAAGCGCGCGCCACGCGGCTAGCCGCGCCATCCGCTCCGACGACACTGTCTGCGTGCAACTCTTCACGCTTTCCGGCGGTTTCCACTTCGAGGCGCAAGCCGCGCGCATTTGGCCCGATTCCGAGGAAGCGGGTGTCGAAGGATAAAGTAGCGCCCGCTTGTTCGGCCTCGCGCGCCAGAGCAGGAATCAGGCGGGAGCGCTCGATGATGAGATCGGGATTTTTCAGGGCGATTTGCGCGGAGCGGCCATCGGTGAAAAGTTCGAAGCGGCGAATCTCGTTGATGATGCTTTCGCGAGCGGAGGCACCCATCTGGTTGCGGAAATGATCAGTGACGATTAGCGTGCGCGACGCGGGTTCCAGCTGCGGCATGGATTCCAGCACACGAACGGCGCGGCCCCCACGAGCAATGCTGGCCGCGGCGAAGAATCCCGCCGCGGAGCCGCCGACAACGATGACTTCGCCGCCGCTGCGATCAGTTTGAGAGAGGGCTTTCTTGTTGGCCACGATTCCGCACGTTCCAAAGACGCGCGTCCCCCGAATAATCGATCCATCCAGGATCCCACGCTGAAAAAATGTTCTGCTTCCCGCCCGACCCGTGTGGGCATGCCGAAGAAAGGGTGGGAGAGGCCCAGTAAGTATAGCGAAACCGCATCCGGGGGCAAACAGGAAGGGCGCTTCAAAACGCGGCGGGTGAGCGGCGCCAAGGCTTTGAGGGGCGGGCTTACGCAACCGGGGGAGGCGGGGAGGGCCTGCGCGTCTGACGCTCATAGGGAGCGCGTTCAAGATAGACGACGCCGAAAAAGATGATCACCAGTGCGAGCAAACCAACCAGGACTGCCCCGCGCCCGGAAAGGTAGCTGACGACTACTGCAGCGCCGCCGCCGATCGCTCCAAGGAGATACAGCGTGAGAACCGCGCCACGATGGCCGAGGCCCAGATTCGAGAGGCGATGAGCGGCATGGTCCTTGCCAGGTGTGGCGAAGGGAAGCAAGCCGCGGCGCGAACGGGAAATGGTAACCAGCGTCGTATCGAAAATGGTTACGCCGAGGATCAGCACCGGAGCGAGCCAGGAAGAAAGAGGAGTGGCATTCTCGATGCGTAGTTTTAGACCCAGCGTGCCCATGAGAAAACCCAGAAACATCGCGCCGCCATCGCCCATGAAGATTTTCGCCGGCTTGAAATTCCAGCGGAGAAATCCAGTGGCGGCGCCGAGCACGGCGGCGGCCAGCACGGTGACGAGTGTCTGGCCGTTCATGTAGGCCAGCAAAGCGAAGAAGACAGAAGACATGGCCGCCACGCCAGCGCACAGACCGTCCATGTGATCGAGAATGCTGAATGAGGCGGTGATACCGACGATCCAGACAACCGTCAGGGCAGCATCCAGGTAATACCCGCTGCGGCTTCCCAGAAGAACGCTAAAGACCTGGGCATGAATGCCAGTCAGGAGCAAAATCACGGCAGCCAGCGGCATGCCGACAAATAACTTGATCTGGTGATGGAGAAGTCCCCGGTCGTCGAAAATGCCGACGGTGGCCACGATGGTTGCGCCGAGGAGGATGCCAAAAATCTGGGCGCGTGCAGGACCGCTGAAGGCGAAGAGCACGGCGATAACGACGGCGGCGTACATGGCCAGGCCGCCGAGGAGCGGGATCGGCGTGAGATGGACTTTGCGCGGGCCGGGAAGATCGACCATGCCGACGCGCAGCGCGAGTGCGCGCACGGGAACGACCAGCATCAGCGATGCGAATAGAGCTATGAAAAAAGCAAGCAGGCCTGCGGCCATGCATCCTCGTGCATCAGGTAAGCCGTGCTCAGCCGGACCGGTGTGGCTGAGGACTCACGAGATTCTTGCCGGATTGGGTGTCCGGCTCCCAAGTCAAGCGAACAGAGTGCTGCCCCACGCAACCTAAACACGATACTGCGATTTTGGTTGCGCGGCAATCGGGTAATCCTGTAGGTGCGCAGTTTGTTCAGAGGCCCTGGCTCAACGCTCCGTCAACATGCGGGCGAAAATGCGCTTCACTTCTTCTTTGTCGCGGGTGGCGTAGTACCAGTCGATGGTGCGCTTGAGGCCTTCGCGGAAGAGAACCTTGGGCTCCCAGCCGAGAAGTTTCTTGGCCAGAGAATTGTCAGCGACACGATTGAGCGGACCGGTGGGCATATCCGTGCGGAGCTTGAATTCGGCCTTGTGGCCGGTGAATTCGCAAACCATCTTGGCGCAGTCGATCACGCGGATGCGCTCCATGGTGCCGAGGTTGACGGGCGTGCCGTCGTTGATTTTCTCGCCGGCCAGGATGGTGCCTTCGACGATGTCGTCGATGTAGGTCCAGTTGCGAATCTGCGTGCCGTCGCCCCAGACCTCGAAAGGATTCTGGCCGAGGAAAGCACGCGCGATCATGGCGATGACCGCATGGTTTTCAACGCCGCGTGGGCCGTACACCGTAAAATAACGGCAGGAAGCGGTGCCCAGGCCGTGTTCCTTGGAGTAGGCCTGCAGCGTGAATTCGCCCATCAACTTGGCCCAGCCGTAAGTATTGTCGGCGTCGTTCGGGCCTTTGGTGAGGTCTTCCGTCAGATATAGCTCTTTCTTGGTGTCTGATTGCATGAAATTCGGATAGACACAGCCGGAGGAAGCAAAAACCACTTTTTTGACTTTGGCTTTAAGCGCTTCAGCAAACACCAGCCCATCCAGGAAAAAGTTGGAAGCCGGGCCGGCTTGGTGCAGGTCCACGTAGCCGCGCCCGCCGTGGTCGGCGGCGAGATGGAAGACCGTGTCAACGCCCTGCATGGCCGCGCGGGTCACGCCGGGTTCGCGCAGATCCGCTTGCAGAAAATCCACTTTCCCCGTGCCCAGATGGTGGCGAATATTGCCGAGATGGCCGCTGCTGAGGTCGTCCACGATGCGAACTCTTTTTGCGCCGCGCGCTAGCAAGTGATCCGTCAGCGTCGAACCGATGAACGACGCTCCTCCGGTCACGAATACAGTCTTACCCGTCCAAAAAGTTTCCGCGGTCGTCACGCTCGCTCTTCCTTCCTGAATTCAGGATTTAACTGCGATGGATTCGATCAGTTTCACGAATTTTTGCAGTTCATTGACTCTATCATAGGCCGGAGCGGCAGCCCGCGCGGCTTCTCCCATGGTTCTTAATTTGTTTACGTCGGACGAGAGAGCCCGGACGGCGGTGACAAGTTCCGCGGGCTGGTCCGGATCGGCGGCCACGGCGAAGCCCTGCGAAATCCCCAGCGAAACAACATCCGTTTTCTCCGTGGCCACCGCGACGATAGGTTTCCCCGCCGCGAGAATGCCGTACATTTTGCTCGGCACAACCACGCCTTCCAGGCCGCGCTTTACGGTGATCACGTGGGCGTCGGCTGCGGCAAGTACAGATGGGATTTTTGCCGAGGGAAAATAGTCAAGAAAGCGAATGTTGTCGGAGCCCGCGGCGGCGGCCTGGACTCTCGCGCGCTGTGCGCCATCTCCCACAAAAACGAGACCGACACCGTCGCTCGCTAGCTTGCGCGCAGCCATGAGCAGCGTGTCCCATGCACCGTAGAAGCCAAGATTGCCCGCGTGCAGGACCACAAACGAAAAATTGGCGCGGATGGCGCGGACGATTTCCGGATCGGGAGCGGGGAGCGGCGTGTTTGGCGGAAGGACCTCTGCGCCGTCACGGACCACGGCCACGCGCGAAGCATCCACACCCTTGGCGATGATGCGCGCGCGCATGTCTTCGCCGAGCACAATGACGAGTGCCGCGCGGCGCAACGCCCAGCGATGAAGTTGTTCCCAGATCCTCGCGACGAGGCCCGGTGCGACGATCTCGCCTCCCACGGCCATGTCCGGATACAGATCGCGAATGTTGTAAGCGAACGGTTTGCGTTTCAGCATGGCCACGAACGCGCTGACGATTCCCTCAAACGGCGGATCGGTCATGCTGAGAACAACGTCGCACTTCACGAAGAGCGCGCGCGGGACCGCCAGTGCGACGTAGCTGAGATAGTTCAGCACGCGCTTCTTCATGTCGAAGCGCGGAAAGGCCGTTGAGCCGGCGCGAACGATGCGCGCCAGTCCAATAAGCTCACTCTGATACAAACGCCAGGGACGGCGTTCGCTGGGATCGTACGAGGGCCGCCCGCAGAGCACGGTGACTTGGTGGGTGAGGGAAAGCGTGTCTACCACGGTGTGCGCCATCTTGGCGGTGGCGGAAGTGTCCGGTGGATAGTAAAGGTTCAGGAGAAGAATTCGCAATCGTTTTCAGCCATACAGCGGATTCAATCCGGTGCCGTTTTGCAACTATCCATTCTGACATGAAGTGCAGCCTTGGGCGTTTTTCGGGTGCGCTTGTCGCAATGGGTCGGCTGACGGCGGGCATGTAGGCAAGCTATCCGCGAGTAATCAGGAAATCGCCGAGAACCAGGGCGTCCATCTGCGTTCGTTGGAAACAGTCGATGGCTTCCTCGGGACGGCACACGATGGGCTCGTTGTCGTTGAAGGAAGTGTTGAGCACCACGGGAACGCCGGTGAGATCGCGAAATGCGGAAATCAGAGCGTGGTAGCGCGGATTGGCTTCGCGGGTGACGGTTTGCAGCCGGCCAGTGCCGTCAACGTGCGTGGGCGCGGGGATTTTTTCGCGCTTCTCGGGACGCACCGAATACGCAAGCGTCATGAACGGCGAGGGGTGCGACTTTTCAAAATACTCTGCGGTGGCTTCGGCGAGAATCGAAGGAGCGAACGGGCGGAAGATTTCACGGTGCTTGATGCGTTGGTTGAGTATCTCCTTCATTTCCGGGCGGCGCGGGTCGGCGACGATGCTGCGATTGCCGAGCGCGCGCGGGCCCCATTCGGCTCGGCCCTGAAACCAGCCGAGGATTTTTCCCTCCGCGATGATCGCGGCAGTGTGACGCATCAGCTCTTCTTCCGGCAGCTCGGCGATCGTACAGCCACTTTGTGCGAGGCCATCCGAATCGATCGCCTGGCGGATTTCATCGCGTGAATATTCAGGCCCCCAGTAGGCATGATCCATGACGAAGGAGCGCGGCTGGCCGAGAATCTGGTGCCAGACGTGATACGCCGCGCCGACAGCGAGCCCCGCGTCTCCCGCGGCGGGATGCACGAAAACCTGTTCGAACGGCGTGGCATCAAAAATCTTCCCGTTAGCCACGCAATTGAACGCCACGCCTCCGGCAAGGCACACCGCCTTGAGGCCGGTGCGCCCGGCAAGTTTTTTCAACATGCCGAGATAAACCTCTTCGAGGCGCGCTTGCAACGACGACGCCAGATCCCGGTGGCGTTGCTCCAGCGCCTGCTCCGGGCCGCGGGCAGGGCCCAGCCGTTTTTCCATTTCGTTTGAAAACAGCTTGCCGAGCGAGGGTGTTTTGCCGGCCTCGGCCCAGGACATTTCCGGGCCGGTGCGATGATGCGAGAAGTAATCGAGCCCCAAGCTGAATCCATTGTTTGAGGAACCTGGGTTGAAGCGTACGATATCGCGCAACGCCTCCATTTGAGCAGGCTGGCCGTACGCCGCCAGGCCCATGACTTTGTATTCATCGCCAAATTTCAAGAAGCCTAGACATTGCGTGACGGCGCTGTAAAAAAGGCCCAGTGAATGAGGGAAGGTGACTACGCCATCGATCTTCATGCGGCTGCCGCTGCCGGCGCCCCACATGGTGCTGGCGAAATCGCCGAGCCCGTCGGCGGAAAGCAAGGCAGCTCGGTCGAACGGCGCGCAGTAGAAGCTGCTCGCCAGATGCGCATGGTGGTGTTCGATGCGGTGAAACCTGGCGGTAATCTTTTTCGGATCGGCATCGAAGGCCGCCGCCAGCGCTTCGGGAATGCCGGTGAACTTGACGAGTACTTTGGCGCGCTCCCGCGCGAATGACGGCATACGCAAGGCGTAGAAAAGTTTCGTGGCCAGCCGGGCATAAGGGTTTCGCGGCACGGCGACGTGATCGATGTCTGAGAGCGTGAGGCCCGCTGCCTTCAGGCAATAGCGAATCGCCTGCGCAGGAAATCCCGCCGCGTACTTGACGCGGTTGAAGCGTTCTTCTTCGACGCCGGCAATCAGCCGGCCATCGCAGACAATCGCCGCGGAAGCGTTTCCATGGTACGCATTGATGCCCAGAATATTCATCGAGTGATTTGTCAGTGTACCTCAGCCGTATCGATCATGCGGCGAGGTGTTGGCGGCACCACTCGTTTAAGACATACAAGGACCACGGGCGGGACCACGTGGTTTTCCCGGCAAGAAACTCGTTCCAAACCGCGCGCACACCTCCGGGGCGGAGATAAGTGGCCAACGGCGGGGCGGGGTCATTGAAGCTTGCTTCGAGCCGCGCGCGCAACGGCCCGCGCAGCCACTCTTCCCACGGCAGTGTAAACGTGCGCTTCGGCTGAGTCAGAATCTCTTGTGGCAGCAGATCGCCAAGCGCTTCGACCAGGAGCGCTTTCTGCGCACCCGGACGGCGCCGCGCCGCGCCCGGCAACGAGGCGACAAATTCAACCAGCGGCGTATCGAGCAGGGGAACGCGAACCTCGAGGGATTGCGCCATGCTGACGGCATCGGTGTCGCGCAGCAGCGTGCTCGCCATGTAGCTGCGCATCTCCAGCCAGGAAATTCCTGCCACCGGTTCAAGATTGCGCGCTTCGGCAGCGGTTTTCTCCATCCAGCCAAGCCACGTCGGGTCAAGCGTGACGCCGTCGGCGCCGACGGTGCTAGGGCGGAATCGCGGCTCGATGATGCGCTCGAGCTGCCCCGGCGGGAACAGTGTGCGCGTGAAAAAATACGGATGTGGCAAGGCGTCGGGATAAACCCAGGCGGCGGTCGCCTTTCGCCCGGCGCCCGGCGAAGTTTTCTGCGAGGCAAGAGCGGCGATGAGCGGCGCTGTCAACCGCCGGAGCCCTGCCGGCACAAACCACGCGGTGCGAATCAGTTTCGAAACCCTCGGCGTATCGGCAAAAGTCGAGTAGCCGGCGAACAGTTCATCGCCGCCCAAACCGGAGAGAGCCACTTTCAGGCCGACTTCTCTCGCGGCCCAGGAAACAAAATATGTGTTGATGGCATCCATGGTGGGCTGGTCGAGGGCGGTAAGAGCTTCATCCAATCGCGAAACGATCGACTCGCCTTGCAACGGCACCTCGGTGTGCTTGGTCTGGCAGCGCCTGGCAACCTCGCTCGCAAGCTGCGCTTCATCGAAGGCTGTGCCTGGGAAAGTCAGCGTAAAGCTCCGGATTCCGGCTTGCTCGCGTGCCGCCATCGCCGCGATCGCCCCGGAGTCCAGCCCGCTGGAAAGAAACAGCCCCACGGGAACGTCAGCGATAAGATGCGCGCGCACCGCATCCTGGAGCAGTGGCCGCAATTTCTTCGCCGCGGAAGAAAGATCGCGAGGCCTTCGCGTGTCGCGGGCCGCGGGCGAAAGCGCGGGGTCCCACCACGGCCGCGCCCGCGGGGTGCGGCGCCGGTCCGGAACGTGGAGAAGCATGCGATGTCCCGGCGGCAAGGAAAACACGCCATCCAGAAGAGTTACGGGCTCGGAGACGCTGCCAAAAAGGAGGTAGCTCGTGAGCGCGTCCTGCGATAGGCGCTTCGGCGCAATGCCGGAGGCCAGCAGCGCCCGCACTTCTGAAGCGAACGCGAAACAGTCTGGCGTCTGCGTGTAATACAGCGGCTTGATCCCGAGCGGATCGCGTGCCAGGAAAAGAATCGGCGCGGTAGCGTAACGCTCACGAAGATCCAGCAACGCGAACGCGAACATGCCGCGCAGTTCGTTGAGTGAATCTTCGCCCCACTCTTCCCAGGCGTGGACGAGAATCTCGGTGTCCGATTGCGTGACAAAGCGGTGGCCGCAAAGCGAAAGACGCTCGCGCAGTTCCCGGTAATTGTAAAGCTCGCCGTTGAGGATCACGGCGACATCTCTTGTTTCGTTCCATTGTGGCTGGCGACCGCCGGCCAGATCGATGATGCTCAGCCGCCGCATCCCCAAGGCCAGCCCGGGCGCGCGCTTCTCGCCAATGAGGAACCCGTCTTCGTCCGGGCCGCGATGGCGCATGGCGGCGGCCATGGCTCGTACGCGCGACTCTGCTTCCGCATTACGCGACGCGAACGCGACGCCGCAGATGCCACACACGCTACTCTTTGATCTCCGGGGTGGAAAAGAAGGCCGCACCGGCGCGGATCATGTGATCGCGCAGATGGAAGCGAGGAATTCTTAGGCGGCTGTCCGCATACCACGCCAGCACTTCCCGCAGCAGAAGAAAGAAAAGCGTGGCCATGGCCGCCAGCACCAGATAGAGGAAGGAATCGCGTTCCAGGAGCAGGCTCCAGTCCACGGCTTCATCCCAGCCCGGATAGACCGCTTCCAGCACAGACCGCAAGCGCAGGCCTTCGAGCGGCAGCCGCGCCAGGCGCACGTGCGCGAAGCGGTCATAGTTGTATTCACGTGGATAGTTCGGAATGCTGCTGACCGCTTGCTCGAAAATGGCCGGGTTCTGCAGTTCCTTACGCGTCAAGAAGTGGCCTTGCGCGTCCCGGAGAAGAACCCGGTAGGTAGGGTCCACGATCACCCAGCGATTGTCGATCAACACTTCGGCAACTACGTGCTTGGTATTTCGCTCCGGCGTAAGTAAGAGCAATCGGCGAACCTGCAGGTCCGAGCTCCGCGCAAGATTCAAAAAGGCATTTGTCGCCGTGCCGCAAACCTTCAAGAGTTGCTTGTAGTTGAGGGTGATCTCCGGGTCCCGCCGCGGAAGCTCGTCGGTGTTCGCCGTGACAATCCGCGAGGACTCGCTGCGCATCCACTTCAAAATGGCTTCGACCTTTTGATCCGCGGGCAGGGCATTGGGCACGATCGCGTCCGAGTAGCCGTCCAGGTACCGGCGCACGGAATACTCACGGCCGCCAGAGTAAATCAGCGCGATGAGCGCCAGCGCGAGCAACAAATTGCTGCCCCACCAGGCTGCGCGGAAGACTCGATGTGGATATGCGGGTGCCAAAACTTGTTCCAATCGATTGGGTCTCTACTTCATTCCTTGCTGGGATACAAGCGTAGCGTACAAGCTTTCCATCTCTCGGACGGGTTCCTCCCATCCGAGACGCAAGGTGACTCTAGCGCATCCGGCGGCGAGATGTCCATGAAGTTTCGAATCGCCCAGAACGCGGCTCAAAGCCTCGGACAGCGCGTCCGCCTCGTGGGGCACGACCAGCCCCGCTTCATTAGCCAGCAGCGGCGCAATGCCGCACTGTTCGGTCACGATCACAGGAGTCCCCGCAGCCACCGCTTCGGCGGCGGTGTTTCCAAAGTTTTCGTTCTGTGACGGAAGCACGAATACATCGGCATCCCGGTAGGCGGCCCACTTGGCCGGTCCAAACACCGGCCCGGTGAATTCCACACTCTTTCGAATGCCCAGCTGCGATGACATTTGCTCCAACCCTGCGATTACTCCGCCTTCGTCTGGCCCCGCAAACACCACCTTTACAGATATTCCTTCGCAACGCTTCAAAAGTTCCGCAGCCGCTTTCAGCAAAAGATCGGGGCTCTTCTTCGTGGAGAGTCGTCCCAAAAAGAGGACGAGTCTTGAATCCGGCGAAATCCCGTGCGCTCGGCGAAACGTCCCCGGCTCAGGCCACGAATCCGGCGGTTCCACGCCATTCCGGCGCAGCACCACTTTCTCGCGGGAAATCCCGCCCGCAACAAGCTCTTCGATCTCCTGATCCGAGGTGGCCACCACGCTGCTCGCTACCTGAAGCATCCGGCCCCCGAGAACGGAGTGGTACAACCGTTTCAACCAGAAACTGCGCACAATTGGGATGAACATCCCGATGGGCTCGACCACATATGGCAGGGCGCGTGCCCGGCAAGCGGCGGCTACCGCCGGACCCAGCAAGTCGTATAGCCCAAAGATGTGCACGATATCGAACTTCTGCACCCAGTCGCGGCAATAGCGCTTAACGGCGGGATTCCAGCTGACCCTCCGGTAATGCAGCCAGGTCGGAAGATAGATCGCTTCCACGCCATTCTCCCTGCGCCGCCAGCCAAACGGCGAGCGTTCCGCCGTGTTTTTCTCTTCCGAGGTTTGCAGGCGTTTTTCGAGGCCCCAGTCGGCGGTGAGTACGGTGACTTGATGGCCGCGCCGCGCCAGGCCCTCAGAAAGCGCGCGCACCTTCACAGGCGGGCCGCCAAATTCAAGGAAAGGCGCGTAAGTTTCCGTGACGTTCAGGATTCGCATTGGTCGCGAAGGATTTTTTTGAGTGATTTCGAAAAAACGTTGAAGCGAAATTCGTGTTCGACCCGAGCTTTCCCGCGCGCTCCCATTTCCTTGGCATGCACTGGGTCCGTCAGAATGGCATGCAGTGCCGTGGCCAACTGGATGGGATCGCCGTGGGGCACCAGGTATCCGGTGACGCCGTCCTGAATAATCTCCGGCGCTCCGCCATGCGCGCCGCCAATCACCGGCTTGCCGCATGCCATGGCTTCCAGATAGACCAGTCCGAATCCTTCGCCGCGGCTCGGCAACGCAAAAACCTCGCAAGCGGAGTAGCATGCGGCCAGTTCTGAATAGCTCAGCCCAGTCAAAAAATGAACGTGGCGCTCCACACCGTTTTTTTCTGCGAAGTCCTCAAGCCAAAGCCGGTCGTCGCCGGTTCCCACGAGGACGAGTTGCAGCTCCGGCCAGCCCATGAGCAGCCGGGGGAGCGCAGTGATCAGCGTGTCCATGCCTTTATATCGTTCCGCGGCGAGCCATCGGCCCACCGTGAGGATCACGCGTCCGCGCGGAAAATTCTCGGGTAGAGAGGGACGCGAGCCTGCGCTGACAAAGGATTCGAATTGAGGATCAAGCGCCCAGGGCAGCACGCGCGTCCGATCGCGTGCCACTCCCTGTTGCGCGATGACTTGCTCGGCCGTGTCGCGGCTCGGTGCCAGCACCAGATCCGCATGGCGCAGGGCGCGCCTGCGCAGGGCGGACAGTGGTTCCCAGACGTCCACGCCGTGCGTGCAGATGATGCTTTTCATGTCCGGCGCCAGGACTTTCATCGCCTGCACCACCGACCCCAGATTCGGGTGCCCCGCCACGACAAGTTTTGCTTTCCGGCGGGCGGCCCGCACCGCCGTCGCCGCGAACCGCGCCTTCGACCGGTCGCTACCCGTGAACACAAATTCGCGCCCGCCAAGCGCCATGCGATGCAGCTCCGGCGAGTCATTTATGCTGAGCAGCCGGCAATCCATGCCGTGGCTGGAGGCAAATTCCGTCAGCACGGCCGCCACATGGCGGCTCGCGCGCTGTACCCCGCCGGGTGCATCAAGCTCCGGAAACAGGCCAATGAGCACGGGCTGAGTCTGCCAAGTGCGGCGCTCAATGGCAAGCCCGGCATGCAATGATGTTTCAGGGATTGGAGGAGGGACTCCGCTTGAGGTTTACGCTGCGTCGGCCAAGTTCACTTGTTCTCGGGCCCCGGCGTTTCTGGACAGACTGATTACCAGCCGCGGGGCGGAGACGGATTCTTGGCCGGGGGAGCGGGACCGGCGCCGGCTTTTGTGGCCTGAAAGGCCTCTCTCTTCAGTGGCATGTCCCCATCGGCATAAGCGGTAAAGTCAGTCCCCTGGGCGAACTCAACATCCTTGCCGTGGGCCAGGGGATTAATCGCTCCTGTCGAACTACTCGAGCCCGCGCTCTCCTGGAAGGAGCGCACCGCGGCTTTCTCATCATCGCTGAGCCGAACCGATTTCACCAGCACACCCAGTTTTCCGCCGTGGCCCATGCGTTTCTTCGGCTCGGCTTCCGTCACCACGCCAAGGGCCGGCGCGCCTTTTGCAATCACGCAGAGACCATCAACGACGACCTCGTCCACGACTTCGAGCTCCACGAGGTCTCCCATGTGGGCCGTCGCGGAAGAAATGGTCTTGCTGAGTTTCAGGTGAATCGGAACTCCGTTCGGCAAAGCGAATCCCAATTTAGCAACGGGGGAAGTCGGCGGTGCTTCCGGATGTAAATTGGGGTCATCGTACGCCGTGCGCGGCCTCGCCGGCAGCTGCGGCTTGGGCTGGAGTGGCTTGGCACCCGGCTGGTCTTTTATCAGCAGCAGGTTGCTCTGCGGAACAAAACCAGTCTCTCCTTTTTGCGTTTTCACGGCAAAGAAACCGTCATAGCGCACGGTGATCTGTACTTGCTCGCCGCACTGCAGGGTCGTGCGCACGTCCAGAGTGGTCATCGAGCTATAGAGGTAGACGTATCCTTCCGTCCGCGGGCACTCCACTTGGCCAACACTCTGCGCTCTCGCGATAGCGGGCAGCCATAAACAAAAGATCAGGGTAAGCCACTTGGCGCTGTATTTCATGTTCCACCTGCGGGTCCCAAGGGACGGCAACCTCAGACTACTATCTCAACGTAGGAACCATGCGGCTGACAACCAATCTAGCCGCAGTACCGTGCTTAAAGAGATACCGTGCAGGCGCGAGGCGCCGCTGTTGCGGCCGCCGCTAACGAATGTTAATCTCCCCGCCAAAGTAACCAGGAGCCAAACCTATGCGTGGCCTGCTCTGCATCGGATTCGTCTTTTTTCTTGCTGTCCCGGCTCTCGCGCAATCCAATTGCCCTCCGTTGCAAGCTCCCGCGCCTGACCCTTCAAAACTTCTGTTCACACCTCAACAGGAGGAGGAACTGGGCGAGATCATCCGCCAGCAACTGGAGAGCGACTTCCTGGTAATTGAAGAAGGTCAAGTTACCGGCTACCTGAAGCGCATCGGGGAGCATGTGGCCCGACAATTGCCAGACACCGGCTTGCACTACGAATTTCTGCTTTACGACCGGCCGGAAACGCAGGCCTTCAGCATGCCGGGGGGGCGCGTCTATGTGTCGCGAAAATTGGTTGCCTTTATGCACACTGAAGACGAACTCGCAGGCGTATTAGGGCATGAACTAGGACACTTGGCTGCTCGACAACAGGCACTCGACTTGTCTCGTGCATTTCGGGAAGTCCTCGGACTCAAGAGCCTCTCCGGCGATGAAGACCTGTTTGGACTCTACAACCAGTTCGTCGAGAGTGTGCGCCTGAAAAAGAGGCGTTCGCAGCCATCGGGAGAAGAAGAGAAGGGCCAGAGAATTGCCGATCAACTCGGCGTGCAGGCGGCAGCGCGCGCCGGCTATGCTCCCCAGGCTTACCTGGACGCTTTGGATCGCATCATGGAAACAAAAGGGAAAACTGGCAATTGGTTCACCGATTTATTCGGAGCGACACGCCCCGATTCCAAGAGGCTGCGAGAAGCACTGAAAAACGTTGGAAATCTGCCGGCGGCTTGCATTGAAGCGCATACGGCCGCTGGATCCGGCGAATTCCGTCAATGGCAGAACGCCGTGCTTCGTTACCAGGGGATCGGGCACGCCGAGCGCCTTGCTGGCGTCCTCGTGCGCAGTCAGTTGAAAAACCCTCTGCGTGGCGACATTGACCATTTTCGCTTCAGCCCCGATGGGATATATCTCCTGGCACAGGATGAGGGCGGCATCTACGTCCTTACACGAGATCCATTGAAATTTGTCTTTCGCATCGATGCCGCGGACGCTCATCCTGCGCAGTTTTCGCCGGATTCGCGCCAAGTGGTCTTTTTCAGCTACGGTCTGCGCGTTGAGACCTGGGACATCGAACGCCAGGAACAGATTACTGTTACCGACGTGCCGGCTTTGCGCGGTTGCCGTCAGACCGAACTCTCTCCGGATGCAAAGTATCTCGCGTGCCTCGGTAGCGGTTTGGAGCTTTCGCTCTTCGACGTGGCTAGTGGTGAAACCATTTTCACGAAAGATAAATTCTTTGATTTTGACCCTGGTTTCAGCGGTTACGCCGGTATTTTTAAATTGCTTTACTTCTTGACGCATGCCGAAGTGGCCACCCTCCGTTTTTCACCGGATGCGCGCTACTTCGCAGCCTCTTCACGAACCAAAGAAGAAGTCCTGATCGATTTGACCACCCAGAAGAAAATAAACATTCCCGGGGCCATCCCCACGGCGATGGAGTATTCCTTCACTTTTGTTGGGCCCGATCGTATCGTTGGCGTCGACACACAGAACCCGCAGAAATCTCTGCTTGTCGAATTCCCTTCAGGCAAAGTCCTCGATCGCGTCCCCCTCGGCGGAAGCACGCTCGTTGCCGCGACTAATCCGAAATATATCTTGATGCGGCCCGTCCAGGACAATCCGGTTGGGGCATTTGATCTGGAGAAAAAGACGGGCGTGTTTTCCAACCGGATGTCGGCGGTCGATGTTTGGGGTGAAGTCTCAGTCAGCGAGCGCTTGAATGGCGAAATCGGCCTCTATCCGATAGGAGAACTGAAAACAAACACCACTTTACAGCTACCGCTCGGAAAATTGGGTCGATTGCGCTCCTTTACCACTTCTCCGGACTTACGGTGGCTGGCCCTGTCCAGCCGCACCCGCGGCGGTGTGTGGGACTTGAGCACCGGCGAGCGGGTGTTTCACATTCGGGGCTTTCAGAACGCCTACTACACGCCTAATTCCGTTTTTTTTCTGGACTTCCCGGAGTTCGAGAAAGCGAGCCGCGAAATCGTCGTTCTGAGCCCAGTGACTCGGCAGTCCAAAGAAAGAAAGATCGATAAAGATGACGATGTTACGTTTTTCGGCGACGTTTTCTTGCGCACCAAGCATAGCGACAAGAATCACAACGCACGGCGCAATTTTGAACTGGATGCTCTCGATATGGCTACTGCAAAGTCGCTGTGGTCGCGCAATTTTCCGAAACAAGGTCCGTGGATCGCCGGTTCTCCCTCGAGCGGAAAATTGATTCTCGCTTGGAACGCGAAATCCGACGGGTTGCGTGATGAACTGGCCCGGGACTTCAAGTTGCAGGATCGCTTGGACAAAGCAAAGCCGGGCGAAACCGATTACTTTCTGGAAGTTCTCGATGCTCGTGACGGAACCTCCGCTGGAGGGGTTTTGGTGCGCACCGGTAAGTATTCTTTCCGCGTGGAGCAAGAAGACGCCGTCGGGGATTGGCTGGTGGTGACCGACAATCACAACCGCGTGCTGCTGTACTCCATTTCCACTGGCGAGCAACGTGCGAAATGGTTCGGGTACCGCCCGCAAATCTCCGGTGATGGCAGCAAGCTGTGCCTTGGAAACGGCCGGGGTCACCTTGTCGTATATGATTTGCATACGCTGAAGCAAATCGCTGAATTCTCTTTTGCGAGCCGGGTCTCCGGGGCCCTTTTTTCCGCGGACGGCAAGCGCCTCTTCGTTCTCACCAACGATCAGACCGGATTCATCCTCGACGTGGCGACTGGAACCGCGACGACTGCCTCAGCGCGGCAGTAGCTGCAAGCCGTTTTTGAACCACGCACGAAACGGCAAGTTCGTGTAGAATGCACGCCGTTTTCAATTCCGCGGGGAATCCCCTGAGGAAGATCCCTGAAACCGAGACCAGGTGGGATTGGGCCCGCCAGCGAATCCGGAATTGAACGATCGGGAAGTGGAGGTCCATTGTGAAGAACAGATTTTACGCCGGCGCGGGTTTTCTCGCGCTCCTGGCCGCGCTCGGAATCGGCTCCGCGCTTTTGCAGAAGCGCGCCGCGGTCGAGGCGGCTGTCGTCGAAGCCCCGCAATTTGAAGTGGATCCTCTTTGGCCGAAGCCGCTTCCCAATCATTGGATCCAGGGCATGAGCGTCGGTGTGTCTGTCGATGCTCAGGATCACATCTGGATCGTTCATCGAACGAATACCTTTGAACCCATGGAAATTTACGCTACCGCGAAGCCGCCCGCCGCGGAGTGCTGCGTCCCGGCTCCGCCCGTTCTCGAATTCGACGAAGAAGGCAACCTCATCGGGCATTGGGGCGGGCCCGGGGAAGGCTACGATTGGCCGGATTCGAATCATGGCATCACTGTCGATTACAAGGGCAATGTGTGGATCGGCGGAAACAGCCGCGGGCCCGATCGCAACGCCTACCACGACAACATGGTCCTGAAATTCACCCAGAGCGGGAAATTCCTCATGCAGATCGGCCACGCCGGGAAAAGCCAGGGCAGCAACGATGTGGACAACCTGAAGGGTCCTGCGAAGATGTTTGTCGACAAAGTCACCGATGAATTGTACGTCGCGGACGGTTACGGCAATCATCGCGTGATCGTCTACGACGCAGAGACCGGAAAATACAAGCGGCATTGGGGCGCTTACGGCAACAAACCCGATGACACCAACCTCGGCCCGTACAATCCCGATGCACCGCCCGCGCAACAATTCCGCAATCCGGTACACTGCGCCGAGCTTTCGAATGAAGGCTTGCTCTATGTCTGTGACCGGCCCAACGACCGCATTCAGGTGTTTAAGAAAGATGGCACTTTCGTCAAGGAAGCTTTCATCGCCACCAGGACTCTTGGTGACGGATCGGTCTGGGACATTGCTTTTTCCAAGGATCCCCACCAGAAATACATTTTCCTGGCAGATGGTTCGAACGAAAAAATCTACGTGCTGCTCCGCGAAACTCTTGAAATCCTGACCAGCTTCGGCGACGGCGGCCGCCAGCCCGGACAATTCTATGCCGTGCACAGCATCGCGGCCGATTCGAAAGGTAACATTTTCACCACCGAGACCTACCGCGGCCAGCGCGTGCAAAAATTCATCTACAAAGGCTTGGCCCCGGTTACGAAAAAGGACCAGGGTGTGGTCTGGCCGAAATCAGCCAAGTAAGCCCGCGAATCAGTTCTAGTTCTCGTAGGAGCGCGTCATGAAAAAGATTATGTTGGGTTTTCTTGCGTTTGCTTTTTTGTTCGCACTCGCCATCCCAAAAAGCTTTCGGGCCCAAACGCCGAGTTCGGCGCCACACCTGCCGCGCGGGACTGCTACGGACATCGGCAGCGCGGAAATCCAAGCCTTGGTACAGAAATCGGCCGCGGACCGCGTCAGCGATCAGGCCATTCGCGTGGTGAGCGTCAACGGCGAATACAACGTCAGCGTTGGAGTCGTGCATCGCGCCAAGACGTCAGGCAAAGACGCTCCCAGCGGCATCGAGCACGCTCAGATCACCGAGGTCTACCACGTGATCGAAGGCCACGGAACCCTCGTGACCGGCGGGACGCTCGACAATCCAAAGGAAGTTCGCGCCGATAGCCCGGTCGTCACCGTGCTCAACGGCCCCAGCACCGGCGGCAGCGGAATTCAGAATGGCGTCAGCCGCGTGCTCGGACCCGGCGACGTCGTCATCATTCCGCCTAACACGCCGCACTGGTTCAGCGAAATCACAACGGACCAGATCGTCTACCTGGTCGTGCGCGTCGATCCCCACAAGATTCTGCCCGCGGGCTACACCGCCAAGTAGGCGAAATTTCCATGTCACGCCCCCTGGTTGCATCGCTAGCCACTCTTTTTCTCTTCCTGCCTTACGGCACGGCCGCTCACGACATTCCCAACGATGTCACCGTTCAGGCCTTCGTCAAACCGGATGGCCAGCGGCTTCATCTGCTGGTTCGCGTGCCGCTCAGGGCCATGCGCGACATCAGCTTTCCGGAACGCGGCCCCGGCTATCTGGACCTCACACGCGTCAACGAAGTACTCCCCGATGCCGCGACTCTCTGGATCTCCGACTTCATCGAACTCTACGAAGGTGACGCGCGCCTCCCGAAACCGCAAATCGTCGCGGCTCGCGTCTCGCTCCCGTCGGACCGCTCCTTCACTTCTTATGAAGAAGCCTTGGCGCACGTTACCGGCCCGGGCCTGCCCGATGACACTAACGTCGTCTGGGATCAGACCATGCTTAACGTGCTGTTCGATTATCCGATTCAGTCGGAGCAATCTCATTTTTCCATTCATCCTGCACTCGCGCGCCTGGGATTGCGCGTCGTGACCGTTCTCCGGTTTCTCCCGCCAGGCGGCGCGGTTCGCGCGTTCGAATTGGCAGGCGACCCGGGTCTTGTCCCTCTTGACCCGCGATGGCATCAAGCAGCATTCCGCTTCGTGGACTTGGGTTTCTTTCACATCCTCGACGGAACCGATCACCTCCTCTTTCTGCTCTGCCTGGTGATTCCTTTCCGCCGCCTTGGCGCGCTTATTCCCGTCGTCACCGCGTTCACTATCGCGCATTCCATCACGCTGATTGCCTCCGCGTACAATTTCGCGCCGAACTTTCTGTGGTTTCCTCCGCTCGTTGAGACGCTCATCGCCATTTCCATCGTTTACATGGCGCTCGAAAACATTGTGGGCGGAAGCAGCTTGCAGCGCCGGTGGATGATCGCCTTCGGTTTCGGTCTAGTGCACGGATTTGGTTTCTCTTTTGCCCTGCGGCAGTCGCTGCAGTTCGCGGGGTCTCACTTGCTAACTTCGCTGCTCGCGTTCAACGTGGGCGTAGAGCTCGGGCAGCTTCTGGTGCTCATCCTGCTCATCCCCTTGCTGCAGCTCCTCTTCCGCTTCGCCGTCGCGGAACGCATGGGCACTATCATTCTCTCGGCGCTCGTCGCTCACACCGGCTGGCACTGGATGTTGGACCGCGGACACCTCTTGGCGCAGTTCCGGTTCGAATGGCCCGCCCTCACTGCGGCTCTGCTCGCGAGTGTGCTGCGCTGGCTGATGTTCTTTTTGGTCCTCACGGGCTTCTTTTGGGTTTTGCAGCGGGCGTTTCAGCGCTGGACCGATCGCGCGCCGGAGTTCGGCTGGAAGGCCATTGCGAGGTTGTTCGGACTCGGCGGCAGCACAGTTCCAAGCTCCGTTCCGGCCGGTTCCAAGACTCCGCGATAGTTGCTCGACTCTAGTCCTCTGCCATCTGGTTAGCCGGAGCAGCGCAGCTTAGTGCGGCCCGGGCTTTTGATAGTTCGGATAAGGCGGATGCTGCGGCACCGGCGGAACTGGATTTTTCTTCAACAGTTCCATCACCACCTCCACGGCCTTTTCCAGCTGTGGATCGTGACCAGTGCGCACCAGCTTCGGATCGTATTCCACTTCGACATCCGGCGGGACCCCATGATTCTCAATTTCCCACTTTCCGTCCGCGGTGTAGAACGCCAGGTTGGGCGTCCCCGTGAAACCGCCATCCAGCAAGTCCCCCGGATTGGTGTAGTGCCCAACCAGGCCGCCCCACGTGCGCTTGCCAACCAGCGGACCGATTTGCGTCTTGCGGAACATCCACGGCAGGGCGTCGCCGCCGGAACCTGCCATTTCGTTGGTGATCATCACCTTCGGTCCAAAGATAGCCTCGATCGGCGTTGTGATGTCTTTGCCTTCGCGCATGTTCCAGTAGCTCAGCAGCGGCCGCCGCAAATAATCAATGATGTAGTCGGCGATGTCCCCGCCGCCGTTGTACCGTTCATCGATGATCGCCGCTTCTTTGCCCACTTGCGCGAAGTAGTAGCGATTGAAATTCGTGTAGCCGCCTGCGTAGGTATCCGGCAAATACACGTAAGCCACGCGGCCGCCGGTTAATTCGTCCACCTTGCGCCGGTTGTCTTCGATCCACGCGTAGTTGCGCAGCCCTGTTTCATCATCCACGGGAACCACGGTTACGGTGCGCGACCCATCGCCATCGGGCTTGGTCCCGACCTTCAGCACCACCTGTTTCCCTGCGGTCTCTTCAAAGAAGCTGTAAACATCGCTCGGCGCGCGCACCTCGCGGCCGTCCACCGCCAGCAGATATTCCCCAACTTTCAGGTTCACTCCCGGCTGTGTCAGCGGGGCGCGCAGCTTGGGATTCCAGTTCTCGCCGTTGTAGATTCGCGCGAAGCGGTAGCGCCCATTTTCGACCGCATAGTCCGCACCGAGCAGCCCCGTCTTCACGCGCTTCGGCTCGGGAATGTCCCCGCCGCCGATGAACATGTGCCCGACGGTGATGTCGCCCAGCATTTCGATAAACAAGTAATTCAGGTCGTCGCGGCTCGAGATATTTTCCAGGTACGGCTCGTACTTTTTCTTTTCCGCATCCAAGTTCAACCCGTGAAGCCCCGGATCGTAGAGAAAATCGCGCTCATCGCGCCACACCTGCTGGTACATGTGCTTCCATTCGGCGCGCGGATCGACGTACAGCTCCAGCGCGTCCAGCTTCAGCGGCCCGCCCTGTCCGGGCTGTGGAGGACCATCCGCGGGTTTCTCCGCCGGGCTGATGACCCACTGGTTCTGTTTGGCATACAGCATCTTCTCGCCGTTGAAGGAGAGTTCGAACGCGTTCACGCCTTCGAGAATCTGCTCCGTCTTGCGCGTCTTGAATTCAAATTTGTGTACCTTTGCCGTCGGGCCGCCATCCCCAAAATCCAGCGTCTCAAGCTGCGGGCCTTCCGCGAGATAGAGCACGCCCGCTTTTCCGGCAGCGAGCCCATAATAATTTCGCGTGGGAATGGGTAGCGTGAGAATGCGCTGGCTGATGTTTTCGAGATCGATCTCAACGGTCACGGGCTTCTCTTCTTTTGCTTTGTCTTTATCCTTATCCTTATCTTTGTCCGCATCGGCCTTCTTGTCTTTGTCGCCTTTATCCGCTTCTTTGCCTTTCTCTTCGTCGCTCTCGGGGGCCAGCGGCGATGGCGAGTCTTTCTTCAGCACCATCACGTACACGCTGCGCGTAACCGGCCGTTGCAGGCTGGTCATGTCCAGCCACCCGTTGGTCAGCGCCGCGTCGGTGCTTGCCGTGAAGTACAGCGATTTCCCATCTTTATCAAACGCCACGTACAGCGCGTCGCTCATGCCGTCGGTCAGTTGGTAGCTTTTTCCCTGCTCCAGCGAATACGCGAAAACGGCGTGCAAATGGTTTCGCAATTGCTTTACGTAAGCAACCCACCGGCTATCCGGCGACCACGTCATCTCCAGACGATGCCCCGGATCCGTGTACGTATCCGTATCCACACGCACCGGCGTTTTCTTCTCCAGCTCCACGTACCAGAAGTTCAGGCGCTTGTCAGTGTAAGAAATCTTTTTCGAGTCCGGCGACCACCTCGGCGAATAATAAAAAGTCGGCGGATTGCCCAGATCGATCTTCTTCGCTTCTCCAAAGCCGCTCTGGTCGCGAATATGCAGCGCGTATTCTCCGGATTCATCGGAAAGATATGCGATCGATTTTCCGTCGGGCGACCACGCCGGATCGCGCTCCACCACGTTCGTCGTGTTCGTCAGATTGCGGATGTCGCCCTTTTCCGCCGGCACCGTCACAATCTCCCCGCGCACGCCAAACACCGCGCGCGCCCCCGTCGGCGAAATCCCAGCGAACCGGATGCGCCGCGGCTCAATCTTCTGGAAATGCGGCCGCACTTCCGCAATATCCCCCACGATTTGAATGTCTAGAGCGCGATCCGCTCCGGACTTGAGGTCCACCACGTGCAGCGATCCAAACTGTTCGTAGACAATCGCATCGGACGTCGCGGAAGCCGACTTGAAATCCAACCCCTCGTTCTTGACGATCTGTTTTACTTGCTGCGACTTGACGTCGTAAGCGAACAGCGTCACCGGCCCATTGCGGTCCGAAAGAAAATAAATCGTATCGCCAACCCACATGGGATTGAAGTCGCTCGAATTCTCCCGCGGAATCACGGCTTGTGTGCCGGAATCGGCCAAGCTCGCGACCCAGATGGGTTTCGTTTGTCCGCCGCGATAGCGCTTCCAGGCCTGCTGCCATTGGATGTTCGGCACATACGCAACTCGCGTTCCATCCGCGGAGAACGACGCTTCCGAAGCTCGCGCCAATGGCACCTGCGTGGCGTAGCCTCCTTCCCTTGGAACTGTAAAAAGCTGCACCACGCCGCTGGCAAATGCCGTCCGCGATGAGTTAAATACAATTTTCTTTCCGTCGGGCGTCCAGCACAACACATCGCCGTCCGCCGGGTGATACGTCAGCCGCCGCGGTTCGCCACCCGAAGCCGCCACCACGTAGACGCTGTTTGTGCCGTCGTAATTGCCGGTGAACGCAATCTGCGAACCGTCCGGCGAGAACTTGGGCTCCCCCTCGTGGCCTCCGCTGGTCAGCCGGCGCACGTTACTGCCGTCGCGGTTCGCAATCCACAGGCTCCCCGCGAAGCTGAATGCGATTTGCGTCTTGCTGATCGAAGGATCGCGAAGCAGCAGTGGCCCATGCCCTTGCGCGCGCACCACGCCCGGCACGCCTGCAATCAATAGCGCCAGCGCCCCGCACACCCGTTTGAAAAACCAGCTTTTCTTCGGCTGTTTCAGGTTCGCGCGCAATTTATTCATGATCGTCCTCCCTTAGCGTCTTGGTTTTCAGCGCCGCAGAATTGGTTTCCCAGGGAACCGCTTGGATGGCCGACCGATCGCATTTACATCTGTCCGTCTGCCGCGGCCGGAATTTCCTTTTTAAGCTCGGAGCTTGAAGTCGGCGTGCATTCTACACCAACTCAGCTTTATCGGTGTCGCTCCAGCGTGGAGCAAAAGCATTTCTATTCGTATCGCAGGCAATCGATGGGGTCGAGGTTGGCCGCCATGTTCGCCGGATAATACCCGAAGAACAGTCCCACGCCGACCGACATCGCGAAGCCAATCGAAACCCACAAGTAAGACACCGTCGCCGGAATCGAAGGCGCCAGCGCGCGCACCAGAGTCGAAACGCCCGCTCCAATCAGAATGCCCATCGTCCCGCCTGTCAGCGTGAGCACCACCGCTTCCAGCAGGAATTGCAATCGTATATCCGCCCTGCGCGCACCGATAGCCTTGCGCACTCCAATTTCCTGCGTCCGTTCCGTCACCGAAATGAGCATGATGTTCATCACCCCGATGCCTCCGACCAGCAGCCCGATCGAACTGATCACCGAAGTCAGAATCACTAGCGCACCCGTGAGCTGATTCCACAGATTGCTCAGAAAATCCGGCGAGCTCAGCTCAAAATCGTTTTCCTTCCCCGCCGGGATCCGCCGCAGCCGCCGCATCGCTTGAATCACTTCACCTTGCGCCGTTTCCACGTTCACGTCCTTGGGAATGGTAAAAATCAGGATCAGCTCTTTCGCTTCCGGATATTCCTTGTGGAATTTGCTCAGAGGTATGATGGCGAAAATATCCACGCCTGGTCCGAGAAACAATCCCTGATCGTGCTCGAATGTTCCGATCACCTCGTACGTGCTTCCATTGATCCGCACGGTCTTGCCCAGCGGGTCCTCGTTGGGAAAGAGCGATTCGCTGATCGCCGCTCCCAGCACCACCACGGGCCGCGCGTGCTCCTCGTCGAACGCGCTGATGAACCGCCCGCGCTCAATCGTAAAAAGCGGCAGCGCCGTGGTGTACTCCGGCTCCGCTCCGCGCACGATCAGCTTTTCTACGCTATGGTCTCCGTAGGTGATCAGGTTCGAGTCTCCCAGGAAAAATCCTCGCGTGCCGACGGTGTTCACATCCTCCACATTGGGAGCCGCCTGGCGAATGTACTCCGCGTAGTTGTATTCCAGGTATTTGCGCACGCGAATGCGTTGCGACATACGCGAAGGGTCCGTCCCCGGCGGAAAACGCGTCAGGAAATAGGTCCGTGAACCGAGCGACTCCACGCGGTCTTGCACGAACTTGTTTAGCCCCTGGATGATCGCTGCCATGGAAATCACCGAGGAGACTCCGATGACGATTCCCAGCACCGTCAAAGCCGACCGCACTTTGGACGACCGCAGCGTTTCCATGGCCGCGAAAAAGTTTTCGCGCGCCTGTTCGAACGTCATGAAGGCCATCAGTCGGACCTCAACGCCACCACCGGATCGAGCTGGGCCGCGCGCAGCGCCGGGTAAATTCCAAAAAACAATCCCACCACGGAACTCATGATCACGCCCATCACCGCCACCGACGTGCGCACCGAAGCCGGAAACGGCGTGTATGTTCGCAACACTAGCGCCACCAGAAAACCCAGCGCGATGCCGATGATTCCGCCCGCAATGCATTGCATAAAACTTTCCGTGATGAATTGCTTCAAAATGTCTCTTTGCGTGGCGCCCACCGCGCGCCGTACCCCGATTTCCCTCCTCCGCAACGTCACACTGACCAGCATCACGTTCATGATCACGATTCCCCCGATCACCACGGAGATCACGCTCACCAGGATGAACACCCCGAAAAATGCCGAGCTGATACTCTTCCACAGCGCCATATAACTGTCTTTGGTGCCGATGAAAAAGTCATTCTCCGTCGTCCCGCTCAGATGCCGCCGCGCCCGCAGGATGAGCTGTGCTTGGTCCTGGGCCGTCTCGAAATCTCCCGCGCTCGTCTTCACATTGATTGTCAGGCTCGTCGTGTGGATCCCCTGGATGCCCAGAAACACGGGCAACGGCACGATGACGAAGTTGTCCTGGTCCTGCCCAAGCACGCTTCCCACTTTTTCCATGATGCCGATGACCACGAATTCGTCGTTGCCGATACGGATGCTCTTCCCGATGGGGTCCACGCCGAGAAACAGCCGCTGCACCAGCGTGTCCCCGATCAGGCAAACGCTCGTGCGATGATCCGCTTCCCAGGTAGTGAAATAACGCCCGTACTCCACCGCCCGCGTATCAATATTCGCCATGTTTGGCGTCTGCCCATAGAAGTTCACATCCGTCGATTCTTTATCCTCATATCTGGCGCGCACGCTAGCGCTGGCCGTTGCCCCCACCTCGCCGCAACTCGGGCATCCTTCCTCGACCGCTCGCACGTCCTCCAGCTCGATCTTCTTGTACTTCAGCGCCTTGATGATGATGTTGAAGTCCGTTACCGCGAAGGGCGTGCGTGCGATCTGAAATACGTTCGTACCTAGGTTGGCGATCTTGTTTTCCACGTACAGGTTCGCTCCCTGCACGATGGTCATCACCGTGATGAGCGTGGCCACGCCCATCGTCAGCCCCAACATGGTCAGCGACGACCGCAGCTTGTGAGCATGCAGCGCGCTCAGGCACTGCGCCAAATTGTCTCGTGCGGCAAGCATGGCCGTTGCGAAAGCCTCTCCGTCTGCTCTACCGAACCTGCGAAATCCGAGGCGCCGAATGCGTAAAGCATACTGAAAGCGGCTCGAAATGAATACGAATGCCCGCACCCGCAAGTTACATGGCCAGACGGTAGCGGGTTAGTTTCCGGCTTACGCGTTCATCAGGCACTTGCTGATCTTGGCTACGAAGAATAGACTTCGATTGAATGTTCGAAAGACTCAGCTCAGGCGGACCTTCTCATTGGCCCCGTTCAATCTTGGGCCGGTCGGGATTTGCTTTGTCTGTTCTTGGTGCTGGCTTCTACTTTGTTGGTTACAGAGGTTGGACACTTCTCTTAGTAATAGCGGGTGCAATCCTTGCAATCGTTGACCGGAGTCTAAAGAAAGAACCAGAGCATCCTCCGGCTGTGTAGCGCCAGCCGTTTAATTCCTATCATGCTAGACTTCTGTGCCGTATTCATCGGAACCCATCCATGTGGCGTTTGCCAATCCGCTCGCCGCACGCCTACGCCGTTACAATTTTTTGCCTGGCTATCCCGCTAATTGCCTGTTGCGCTCGTTTGCTCTTCGGCGAATCGCCTCAAACCAATAAGCCACGACAAGACATTCACTTCCTTCTTTCTCATGCCTTCCTCACCCCTCCGCTCCGCAGCCCCGACGTGGAGCTGCGTTACAGTCCCGACGGCAAGTACTTATTGCTTCAGGATCTGGCGGGTGTATCCATCCTGGTCAAAAATCCTCTGCGCATCCTCTTTCACATCTCTTCGAGCCAGATGTACCCGGCACAGTTTTCCGCCGATTCCCAATATCTCATCCTGGTCTCCCGCGCTCTTACCATTGGGAAGTGGAAATTGCCCGACGGCGTCAAAATTGCCAGCGCCGAGTTTCCTGCGAAGGAGCAATGCCTGGACGGCCAGCTTTCTCCCGGCGGCGATTTGTTCGCCTGTTCCACGCCCGATTTTCACTTTGTTCTCTTTGAGATTTCAACCCAGAAGGTTATTTTCGAGGATTCGAATACGCCATACATTGTGGCGCTTTCCGGCCGCTCCACGCGCGTGTCCCTTAACTTCTTTTTTTCCTCGCTGGATTCCAACACCGCTTTTGCCGGACCTTTCGGCTTGATCGAGACCGTCCGCCCAAGATCCACCGGCCACTCCCTTTTCGCTTCCGCGATTCATTTTTCTCCCGATGCAAAAACCCTCATTGCCCATCTGCCCTCAGGTCCCTTGGGTCTGGATCTGACCACTAAAAAGAAGTTTGAGCCGCCCACTGCTGTGCAAAAGACCATGCTGGGCGCCCTGGCCCTGCTGAGCAACGACCGTGCCGTCGTCATTGAGAAAGAGAAGGGCAAAGAAAAGCCAGACAACGCCGCCATACTTTCCATGAAGAACGGAAAAGTGCTCGCCTCTCCCGCCTTCACCGCCGACCGTGTCCGTATCGCTTCCAATCCTCGCTTCGCGGTCATTTACAACTACGGCCCGGATGCACCCAGCGCCGGCGCCTTCGACCTTGAGCAGAACCGCCTCGTGGATTCTCCCCCGAACTTCAGCCTGGATATCAACGGCGATGAAATGGCGGTCTACAACGTGAATTGTTCCATCTCGCTCTACCGGCTTGGAGAGCACAGCCTGCGCGACAGCCTGCCCCTTCCCCTGAACCCCTTGCCCATTCTGCGTGACGCTTCGACTACTCCGGACTTGGAACACTTCGCGCTTGCGGTGGATGGAGCTGGGGCGGTTTTTCAGGTTTCGAACGGTCAGCGCGTGGCCAGCCTTCCGAATTTCTCCGCCGTGCATTTTCCGGATCTGCAGGCAGCTTTGCTGCTCTTGCAGAAAAATCATGAAAATCCTGCGCGCGTCTCGCGCGTGAACCTCTCCGATAGCGAATCCTCCCCTTCCTGGGAAGTTGGAAAAGACCAGCAGCTTCATGCCGGAGGTCCTGTTTTTCTCGAATACACTTTCAAAAAAGGTTCGGTCGGTTTTGGCGGGGAAATTCCGGAGTCGGGATTGCAAGTCCCCTACCGCCTTCGCGCCATCGATCCCGCCGGCGGAAAGGAATTGTGGAAGCGCGATTTCGAGGACAATCCTCCCACCCCCTTCGCAGATCCTCAGGGGGAGCGCTTGGTGCTGGGCTGGAAAGCGAAGAGCTCCGAAGCCAAGGATGCCGCCTCTCGTTTTCCCGCCGCGCATGAAATCTACAAGAAAGCAAAACTCATCGATCACGATTCTTTTTTTGAGGCTCTCGACGCGCGCACCGGGGAATCCGTCGGAGGCTTCTTATTGCAGGTCGGAAACGGAGCCGCGAGCTTTGATGCCGTATTTTCTATTGGCGACGTGATGATTCTGACGAAGGACGAACTAAGGGTTTCCATTTATTCCCTTCTGGATGGACAGTTGAAAGCGCGCCTGGTTGGCTTGCGGCCCGCCGCCACCGCGCAGACCAATCTACTTGCCCTGGATCTGGGCGGCAACCGCCTGGGAATTTACGACTTGCTGAGTGGGACGAAACTCGACGAACAACTCTTTCCGGATTTGATCGCCTACCTGCATTTCTCCGGCGACGGCAAGCGCCTCTTCGTTCTCACCGAACACCAGGCCGTCGCCATTCTGGACATGAGCAAAGTCCGTGAAGCCGATGCGGAACCTTCAAAACCGGCGGATCAAAAGAACTGACCGGCGCTCATCGCGGAATGCCTAGAAGTGGGACGAGATCGGCGAGCCGGTCGAGATAGAGATCAGCAGGATGCCGGGCTCGGTCGTGCGTGCCGAAGCCGTAATTCACCGCCGCGGCCATCGTGCCCGCATTGCGCGCAGTTTGCACATCCACCTCGGAATCTCCGATCAGCAAGGCCTCGCTTGGAGTGGCGCCGAATTCGCGAAGGATCGCATGCGCGCCGGAGGGATCAGGCTTTTTCGTTTCAAAGCTGTTGCCGCCGTACACCGCCCGAAAATATTTCGCCAGCCCAAGCGCTTCGAGTATGCGCCGGCTGATGCGCACAGGTTTGTTCGTGAGAATGGCCATCGGAAAAGTGGCAAGCTGCTCAAGCGCCTCCGGAACGCCGGGATAGGCGCACGTCGAATCCATTTTGTGATCTTCGTAGTACCCCAGGAAAAATTTCAACGCGCGCTCGCGCTCGGCCTCTGTGGCGTTCTCGCCTAGCGCCTGTCCTACCAGTTGCGGCGCCCCATGCCCGATATATCCGGAGATGGTGTCTTCATGCAGTTGCTCGCGCCCCATCTCCTTCAGCATGGCGTTGACGGAATGGATTAGGTCACGTTTCGAATCAATCAGCGTGCCGTCAAGGTCGAAAATCAGCGCGCGAACCGAGGAGAAGTTTGCCGCAGTCATGAACCAGCTATTGTAATACGGTCCGGTTTTCCAACAGGAACTCAAATTCGCGCCAAACTTTTGCGAAAAATTAATCTTGGCCCTTTTTCGAAAATTCCGCCCGGTTCGCGTAAACTAGAGGTTTCGCAAGCGGCACAAATCGTTTCCGGAGAATTCATGGCCCAGATTTATCCCTTTCGCGCTTTTCGCTACAACCCGGCGAGCGCACCGTTCGAACGCGTTCTCACGCAGCCCTACGACAAGATTTCTCCGGCCATGCAGGAAAAATATTACGCCGCGGACCCGCACAACTTGATTTCCGTGGAGAAGGGCCGCGCGTATCCCACTGACACACCGCAAAATAATGCTTACACGCGTGCCGCGGCCGCGCTCGCAGACTGGATTCGAAGCAATGTTGTTACGCAGGACCCCGCTCCATCCTTTTATTCGTACACTCAGGAATACACTGTGCCCGGAACAGTCGGCCGCGCTGCGGGCGCGCAGGGAGAAGAACGCCGCACGCGCCGCGGTTTCATCGGTGCCGGGAAGCTCGAGGAATATTCGGCTGGCGTCGTCTTCCGGCACGAGAACACGCTTTCCGGCCCGAAGGCCGACCGCCTGGAGCTGCTGCGCCATACCAAAACCCACACCGGCCAGCTTTTCATGCTGTATTCGGATCCCCAGCGGCGCATTGACGCGATTCTTGAGGAGGCCGAATCCGCCGCGGCGCCGGCCACAGAAATGCGCGATGAATACGGCGTCGTGCACCGGCTCTGGGTAATTGCGGATGCGCCGCGCGTGGCCGCCATCCAGCAAGCGATGGAAGACCAGAAGCTGGTGATTGCCGACGGACATCACCGCTACGAAACGGCGCTGAATTACCGTAATGAATGCCGCGCGCGAACGGGAAAGATCGATACTGGCGCGGCGTTCGAACGCGCGCCCTGGGAACTGGCGATGATGACGTTCGTCAATACCCGGAGCGAAGGGCTGACCATCCTGCCGACGCATCGCGTGGCTGCGCATATTCACGACTTTTCTTGGACGGCGGTGCGGCGGCATCTTGAGCCGTGGTTTGCGGCGGAGGCCTTTCCGTTTTCCACGGAAGAAAAGAAGAGCGAGGCGCGGAAGAATTTTCTCGCGCGGCTGGTGAGCGCGCGGGAGAAGCGGGCGATCGGGATCTATCCCTCCACCGAAGCGCAAAAACGCGCTTTCTATGTTCTGACGCTGCGCGAGGGCGTCAGCCTCGCGCAAATGCTGCCAAACGTTTCCCCGTTGCAGCGCGAACTGGATGTCGTGCTGCTCCACGACGGAATTCTGGAGGCCGCCCTGGGCATCACTCCGCAAGCGGTGACGGCGGAAGCGAATTTGACCTACGAACGGGAAGCTGTGGCAGCGCTCGAAGCCGTGGACAGTGGCCGGGCACAGATATCATTTTTGCTGAATCCCTGCGATGTCGAGCAGGTGATGAAAATCGCCACCGCCGGCGAAGTCATGCCGCAAAAGTCCACGGACTTTTTTCCCAAGCTGCTGAGCGGCATCGCCATGTACCGAGTGGAATAGAAAACCCTTATACCATGGCACCCTGGAAGTTGTGCACGTTGGAGAATAAAGAGCGCTTCTACTTCGGCTTTTCTCTGCGTCCTCCGTGTGAAGACTCTCTTACGCATCGAAAAGCTCCAACGTGGCTATGTAACCGCCTGCCCCCCCTCCCCGTCCAACCCGCCAGGACGACAATAGGGGTGTTTCGCGCTAGAATATATTTCCCCCCTCAGAAGGCCGAACCATGAAACTCGAAGTTCACAAAGATCATCCCCCGCAATGTCCCAACTGCCGAAGCCCGAAAATCTCCCGGTCGAGAAGAAGAGGACTCGAAGAGTTCTTGCTTCATTATTTCTGCTTCATCACCCCCTACCGCTGCAGGGACTGCGATTACCGCTATTTTCGCTACCGCGTCCGGCTGCGCGCTCCGACGGCAGCGCCGTCGAAGCACAGCCACGTTTGAACGCCGGAAGAAAAATCTAGTTAACCGTAACACCCCCTACCCCCCTGTTTTTTGTAAGTGTTGCTTCTAAAGGGTTTAGGTTTTCCGTAAGTTCTTTATTATCAACACTTACGAGATAGCTTATAAGTGTTGCGCTTAAAGGACTTACGAGAGTGGTTTCCGCTCGACATCGCGAGGGGTCGGGCGGTGCCTTTACCCTGCCAATCCGCGCCCAAAAAATAAGGCAGCGCGGCTCACTTTCATTAATAATGATAGCATGAAAGTACCGTACTTGTCAAGATAAACGGGAGAGCAAAATTGCAAGTAATTGAAGGGGAAGGGGATAAGGCCGGCGGAAGGCCGAAACGGGTGGGACCTTTGGCAATTGATTTTTGCACCTCATCTGGAGGATGCTGGAGGCTGAGACGGGCACTCCTGCCTGTCGCGAAAGCAGGGTTCTTTGTTCTGGTGGAGCCTGGTGGCGGTCATTGTAGCGGTACCCCTCCTGCTGATAGGCCTGTACCGGTGGGCGTCCAAGGATCCCGGTGTCGAACGCGAGATGGCGAAAGAACGGTTTCGGACGGAGCAGGAATTACGAGGTTTGCGGCGCTCCGGCTGAAGTGAGGCCAACCCGGCTCGCGCGAGCCCCCGATTCGGTACCGACCAACCCCCCAATCCTTAATTTCTATCAACCAATTAGTGCCTTCACGGATTCGGTTTCCCGCCGGTGGGAAGTAGAAAAACGAAGTAGGGGCTCCGCCCAATAGGCACCCATCCTGGGACGTTGGTTCCGGCTGGCATTGTGTCGGTGACGATCGCAGCGGCCCCCGTCTGCGCGAACAGGGAACGAACTTTCTCCTGAGTGCCCGGCGATGCGAACCAGAATTGATTCACATTTTCCGTCGGAATCTCGGAGACGATACGCAGCCGGGCGAGTCTCGCCCAGTAAAAAGTTTCGCGGGGGATTCCTATGGTGGCAATGGACTGCCCGTCAAGAACTCCCAGCTTGTGCAGATCTTCAGCAATCTCCGCCTGTTCGTCCGGAGGAGGGCGGAGAAGCAAGTGAAAATCAGAGATTGCTCCTCGCAGGAGGCCGACGCCGGTGGTGAGAACTGTCGCGACTACGGCGCAGAACACGAACCGCTGAAATACATCATTCCTTGGCAGTCTTATGGCCGCAAATAGGCTTAGCCACAGCATGACCACAAAAGGAGCGATGTATCGCGGCTGGACCAGTACCAGGGCGTACATCCCCAGCGCCGCCGTTGCTGGCAACCAGAGCACCCAGAGCCGCAGAAAGGCTTTGAAATAAAGAAGAACGGTTCCCTGAAGGATGACCAAAAAAAGGAGTAGAACCAGATACTCTCTCTGCTGATTTAGAAGATCAAAAAAGGTGTCGTAACTTTCGTGCAGCACGCGTAACTGCCCCGTCCATGAAAAATGGATTTTCATCCCTTCGACCCAGTAGCTGTCATGCCACAAAGCAAAAGTGCCAGGCACGGGTGTCGCAAATTCGAGAACCGGTGGGTCGGTCCGAAGAAGGCGTGGAGGGTGAACCAGATTCTGGCCCGCCTCTGCCAGTCCTCCCCACTGCAGCGGAACGGCCCGGGCCCCGACTCTCTCGGCATAGGCCAAACGCCCGACATCGCCGAACGTGAATCGTCCCTTGGCGTGGGAAAGAACCGCCATCCACGGCCCGGCGACAAGCGCGAAGCAAACAGGAGCCAGCAGAAAGGCCAAGCGCCCCTTGCGCCGACGAAGGGAGGTGAATCCTGCGACTGCCAGGAAAACCAGGGACAAGGGAAACATGGCGGATTTCGTTAAATAGCCAAAGCCGAGGGCGGCTCCAAAGGCAACATATGTCCTAGCGTGAGCCTGGCCAGCCTGGATGATGCGGATCAATAGACCCGCGGCGAGATAGACAAACAACACAACGAATATGTCGGGCGACGACCCGGCATGGTTAGCCATGTAGAGCGATGAATAGAGAAACAATCCCAGCCCCAGGGTGTGCCAGGCGCTTTCTGAACCCGCCATCAAGCCATCTGAATCCGCGCTCTGTTCACTTCGAAAGAGCTGGCTTAGAAAGAATTCAAAGGATGCATAGGCGCCAATGTAACCAGAAAAATTGACAAGATGCAGAAATGCGGACTCCGAGGAGCGCAGGAACTTCAGGGGGTAAATCACAATTGCCAGCAGCCAGGAATAGAGGGGGCTCCAGTATCCGTTTATGGCGGAGCTCCAGGCACCGTGAGCATAGTCCTCTGCGATGTCGAGGTAGCTCACGCCGTCGTAATCGACTATCAGGCGATGCGACCAGGCCTGAAGAAGACCCAGCAAGACCACAATCGCCCAGAAAACGGCCCGCCGGCGTGGCAGCTCGGCTTGAAACCAACTCCGCGGCCGCTCGGGGCCGCTGAAAGTCTGGAGATTGCTCGTCACACCCGAATCCTCATAGTCACATACCCCTCAATGCGATCCTGTAACGTTGGCCCTGAACAGCCGGTCCCGATAACGTCCCAGGCCTTTCTCTGCATACCAATCGCGAAGTTTGTAGAAGCTTCTTGCCGGGAGAAGCAGCGCCGTGCCAACTATAAGATACCGAAACAGCTGGTAGCCAACGCTGGGATTTGGGAAAGCGGCGCGAAAGGCCTGCATTTCCGTTCTTAACGCTTCCAGACGACTGCCACCAAACCTGCTCAGACGAAAACGCTTTGCCTCGACCCAGACTCCGTCCAGAAACTCGGAAACGGATTCTTCCGGAACGCCCAGCTCCAACAGTCTCCGGTAAAGCCGCTCGCATACCAGCTCCGTCATTTCGTACTTACGGCAGAGCTTCGCGTCATCGTTCGGATCGATGGTATAGAGGTTTTGCGCGTGACAGCGGTAGTAGAAAAGCGGCTGTTCCAATATCAGCGTACCCATAACCAGCGCCGCAGCCTGTAGGGGGACGTCCGCTACAAAGACCATCTCCTCCGGAATGGGCATGATCCATTCCAGCACTTTTCTTCGCACTGTCAGCGCACTCGGCAAGAGAAAGCGCCTTTCGAGGCTGGCCAAGCGCGTTGCTTCCCGGTCCGCCATGCTGAGGAGCGTGCGCCGCTGCGGAACGCGAAGCCGCGTCTCGTTGGTCTCTTCGTGAAATTCATAGTGTCCATGGCCCACGGCGGCCGCCTCGGGATGCCGCTCGAGGGCATCCATCACCGTCAACAGCTTCCTCTTGGCCCACCAGTCGTCTCCGTCCAGGAACGCCACGATCTCGCCTCGCGCTTCCGCGAAACCGGCATTGAATGCCGACGCTTGCCCGCCATTTTTCTTGCGGACGTGCTTCACGCGCGGCACGAATTTCTGAACAATCGAAGGAGTCTGATCGGTGGACCCATCATCCACCACGACGATTTCCAATTCCGCCGGAGAGAGCCCCTGCTCCAGAACGCTGACCAGGGCCTGCTCGATGTAACGCTCATGGTTGTAGGTATCCACCAGCGCGGTAACCAGCGGCTTCATTGCGCGCCTCGGGATGTGGCGAATTCATCGGCTGAGATCGGATTGCCTTCAGACTTCGCTGACGCGCGCAAGGGCGCAACGGACTGCAGGGATTCCGCCGGCACGGCTACCAAGTTTCTTCCAAAGCCGGATCGTTCTTCCGTGACAGGAACCAAATCTCCATGGTCATCCAACCGGAACCAAACAAACTCTCTCGCAGAGAGCAGCTCAACGATCTGCCGCGAAGAATATCCCCAGGCGCGGCTCGTCTCCTCCTGGACCTCGCACAGAATCACCGGCCGGGGAACGGTGCCGAGCAGCCGCGCGGCGCCCTTCAAGACCGGCAATTCCGCTCCTTCCACGTCCAGCTTGATAAAATCTACTTTTTCGACCCGCAATTCGCGGAGGACCTTGTCCAGAGGTCTTACCACAACCCTGGTAGGCGTTGCGGTCTTCGCGTTCGCCTGCGAGCGTAGACTGTTCAAGACCGTATTGCCCTCCACCACATACAATGTGGCGTCCCCGTCTTCCTCCCCCAGCGCCCACGGCAAAACACTCACATTCCGGCAGAAATTCATTGCCAGGTTCACGCGAAGCTTCTTGCGGTCGGAAGGCGACGGCTCGAATGCCAGGACACGACCGCCTGGTCCGACACTCTTGGAGAGCAGCAGCGAGTGAAAGCCGCAATTCGCTCCGATATCGAGCGCGGTCATTCCGGGCTTCAGGAAGCGGCGCTCGAAGTTGCACTCTGCGTTCTCATAGCCGCCCTCCAATATCGAACTGCCTATGAAGTTCATCTCAAATAGCCACCATGTGCCGTTCGGAAGGAGGACGGGCGGGGGAAATCCGGGAAACCAGCGGTTCCAACGGGTGGCGAACGAGCTGACCTTTTGCGACCAAGACTTCCCGGGGAACTCGGCGATTCGCTTTGCAAGCTGCAAGACTTTTGTCATCTCTCTAGTTGACCTTCGGAACGGAAAGGCGCCGGTTCGAGAATTTCGATGGCAAATTCAGAACGCCGGCAAACTCGTCCATGCGGTGCGTTTGCGGAGTCGTTGAGACAAGCATTGGGGGGATGCAATCCCAATCATCGATGCGCTCCCCATTGTCATAAAAGCTGACCCGCCAATGATACACACCCGGCTGAAGCGGCAAGGAGGGCAAACACCAAGTCAGTTCATGGACTCCCGGCTCTAAACTAAGTCCGTCGATCCCATTGCCCCATAAGACCTGTCGAGCTGGATTATAGAGGGCAACGCCCTGATGAATGTTTCGAAGCGGCTCGTTCACTTCTACCACAAAACGCAATCGGACTTCGCCCTCCCAATCGAGTGTTCTTGTAGGCTCGTCATTTCCGGCTTCAATCTCCCAACGCAAAAACCGGGCCTTCGCTGCCGAGCCCCGCTCGCGGCCCGCAAGCGGCAATTCTCCCGCGCTCATCGCGGATTCGTAGGCGGAGACGACTTCGTGGGTGGGGCCGTCCCGGCGGACGCCGCCGGCGTCAATCCAGACGACGCGATGGCAGAGGCGGCGAATCTGATTGAGCTGGTGGGAGACGAGGACGACGGTGCGTCCGGCGCGGGCGACGTCGCCCATTTTGCCGAGACATTTTTTCTGGAAATTAATGTCGCCGACGGCGAGGACTTCATCGACGAGGAGGATTTCCGGCTCGAGATGCGCGGCAACAGCAAAGGCCAGGCGGACGTACATGCCGGAGGAGTAGTGCTTGACGGCAGTATCAATGAATTTTTCGAGTTCGGCGAAGGCCACGATTTCGTCGAACTTCTGCGAGATTTCGCGCTTGCTCATGCCCAGGATGGCGCCGGAGAGGAAGGTGTTTTCGCGGCCGGTGAGCTCGGGATGGAAGCCGGTGCCGACTTCGAGGAGGGAGCCGACGCGGCCGTGGATTTCCGCCCAGCCGGTAGTCGGTCTTGTGATTCGAGAAAGTATCTTCAACAAAGTGGTCTTGCCGGCGCCGTTGCGGCCGATGAGGCCGAGGACTTCGCCTTCTTTCACTTCCAGCGAGACGTCCTGCAGCGCCCAGAAGGTTTCGTCCTTGGCGCGGCGGAAGACGGAGAGGGGATTGCGAACGATGCGCTCGAGAGCGTGGCGCAGGCCGGGATCGACGGGCAGGCCGCGGCGGTACTTTTTGCCGAGGCCTTCGCCGTGAATAACAGCGGTGGTCATGATTTCTGGAACCAGTGGGCGGCTTCGTCGACGCGCTGGAGAGGATAAGAGAGTCCGCGGGATTGAAAAAATTCGTCGACGGCGCGGCGGCAGCCGGGCCAGACGCCATAGTCGTCAAGCGAAATGAAGCCGCCAGGCACGACGGCATCGTAGAAGGTATCGAAACAGAGTTTGACGGACTCGTACCAGTCAGCGTCGATGTTCAGCAGGGCGATCTGCGGGATGCGGACGGAGGGGAAAGTGTCCTGGAAGAGGCCGGGGACGATGCGGACGCGGGAGAGGTCGGCGCCGGTGCGGCGAAGGAGCTTCTCGACGCGCGTGGGGCTGGAGACAAGATTGCCAACCCAACTGTCGGCTTCAGGGCCGTCGGCAGGGCTGGCCGGTGGCATACCCTTGAAAATATCAAATAGCCAGACGGTGCGAGGGAGGGACGAACGCGTGGCGGAACGGGCCAGGATGGCCGCGGTGCCGCCCTTGTAGACGCCGCATTCGACGACGTCGCCGGGGATGCGCTCGTCTTCAATGCGCTGAGCGAGACGAGAGAGATTCTGGATGCGCTCTGGGCCAACCAGAGTGTTGCGGCGAATGAGCCAGGCGATGCGCCTGGATTTTAGATTTTGCAAGAAATTCATGGGCATGGACCCGGCGAAAAAGAACAAAAGGATTTAACACAGAGGGCACAGAGTGCCCCTACGAGAGAAAAAGCCAAGAGAGTGCTAGACGCGATCGGCAACGGAGGTCTCCATGCGATTGAAGAAGAAAAGGCCGCCGAGAAGAACGAGAGTGACAGCGGCGGCGGAAACGAGCAGCAGCAGGCTCGGAGGCTGACCCTGGCCGGTGATGGCCCAGCGAAAACCGTCAATCACGCCAGCCATGGGATTAAGGCCGTAGAGCCAGCGCCAGCGCTGCGGAACGATGGAAGAAGCGTAGGCGACCGGAGACGCGAACATCCAGAAATTGATCAGGAATGGAACCACGTAGCGCACATCGCGATAGAGCGCGTTCAGAGCCGACATCCACAAACCGACCCCCAATGCGGTAAGGAGAGCGAGCAGCAGCAGAACAGGAAGCCACAGAGCGGCGAGTGTGGGCTTGATGCCGTAGGCCACGGTGAAAATGGCGAGAACGACGAAGCCGATAGCGAAATCGACGAGGCCGGAAAGCGTGGTGGAGATGGGAAGGATGAGGCGCGGGAAATAAACTTTGGTGATCAGGCGCTGGTTGTCCACGATGACGTTAGTGGTCATCTGGAGGGAATAAGCAAAATAGGTCCAGGGAACGATGGCTGCGAAATAAAAAACGGGAGCGGGAATTCCCTGAGGCGCGAGCTTGGCGAGGCGGCCGAAGAAAAGAGTGAAGATGAGCATGGTGAGGACGGGTTGGAGGACGACCCAGAGAACGCCGATGGCGGTTTGCTTGTAGCGGATTTTGACGTCGCGCCAAACGAAAAAATAAAGGAGCTCGCGGTAAGCCCAGACTTCGCGGAGGCGAAGCTCGAAGAGGCCGCGGGGAGGCTCGATTCGAATGGTGGAAGAAGCGCTGGAGTGGAGCGGAAGAGGAACGCTGGTTTGCGAGAGCGAGGCCATTCGAGACTAAGAATAGCAGAAAGAGGCCAGGCTCCCGACCTGGCCGGGATGAATTCCGCCCGCGGCTACGGAGGAGGCGGATTTTTTTCGAGTTGCCGGAGGTCGCGGTCTTCGATTTGTTGCATCAGGGCTTTGCGCTTGAAAAGGTAGCGCTGCAGATCGGCGGAAATCTGACGAGGCACGACGAAAAACTGATTGTGAATGATTTCGGAGAAAGAGACAGTGCCGCGCGCGGCAATGAGATGCGAGCCCCACTGGAACATGAGGCCGGCATTCCAGAAAACAAAAAGGGCGAGCGCGGCGCAAGAGACGGCAAGCGCTACCCTGCGGGAACGGAAGAGTTGAGCTAGGCGATCGAGAAAAACAGCCATACCGAGAATGAAGAGCGCAGTGAGCGAAACGAAAAAGCGGTTGCCGTAGGAAGAGATGCCGGCCCAATCGGGGTAACAGGCGATGAGAAGATAAAACGCAAGGAAGGCAGCGAGAAACGGCGTGCCAACGCGGCGCTGCCGGCGCCAGAAAATGAAAAGGCCGGCAATGGCGAGAAGAAGAATGGGCGTCCAGACAAGCAGACCGTGATTGGAGGAAAAGAGCACGTCGAAGAAAGCGGGAGAGAACCAGAGCCAGTCGCGG